>Ga0207647_10000160_pt1 | contig 53192 bp, 48 predicted proteins | sample KBSCornC2_FD_184295 | JGI IMG/M metagenome (GOLD analysis project Ga0207647, IMG submission 184295) | Corn rhizosphere microbial communities from Kellogg Biological Station, Michigan, USA - C2 (SPAdes) (version 2) | ecosystem: Host-associated > Plants > Roots > Rhizosphere ... | reverse complement strand
GTACGCCAGCCGATAAATGAACGGTCCCATCGGCACGACGATGAGCAGCGTCAACGCCACTTGCGCGAGCATCGGTATCGGCTGCGCGCTCAAACGGACGTTGACCAGATAGACTGCCAAAGGAAAGATCAGATATCGGCCCGCAAGCAGCGCGACCTCGCGAATCATGCCCTGCGCGCCGCCAGGCCGACGAACCAGTCCCAGCGCTTGCGTGACGAAGCATGCCGCGCCGAGCGCCATCAGCAGGAGCGTCGTCGGCGGCAACTTGTTCGCCTGCAGCGCCGCGAGCGTGAGTGCGCCGTAGGAAACGAATTCCCCTTGCGGGATGAAGATGACGCGCGTCACAGAAAAGACGAGCACGAGCGCCAGCGCGAGCAGCGCATAGACGGCGCCCGTCGTCACGCCATCCTGAGCCAGGATGGCCGCGATCGATAGATCCATGCTTCGTTGTCCCGACCTATTCGACCTATTCGCCGACGACCTTCCACTTCCCATCGACGATCTGCACCATCACGCGTGCACGCTTGTCGAAGCCGTTGTGGTCGGTCGGGGTGATCGTCATGATGCCGTGCGAAACGGGCAGGTTTTTGATTTCTTCGAGCGCAGTGCGCAACGCCGCGCGGAACTCCGGCGTGCCGGGTTGGGCGCTTTTCAGCGCGACGGGGATCGCCTGCTGCAGCATCTGGCCCGCGTCCCACGCGTGGCCGCCGAACGTGACGACCGACCCGGCGCCGTACTTGCCTTCGTAGGCGCTCTTATAAGCGAGCGCCGACTTCTTCACGGGGTTCGTGTCGGGCAGTTGATCGGCTACGAGGATCGGACCGACCGGCAGCACTTCCCCGTCGCAGTCCTTACCGCACACGCGCAGAAAATCGTTGTTCGCCACCCCGTGCGTCTGATAGACCTTGCCCGCGTAGCCGCGTGCCTTGAGTTCCTTGGCGGGCAACGCGGCCGGCGTGCCCGAGGCGGCGATCAGCACCGCATCGGGCCGCACGCCGATGGTCTTGAGTACCTGCCCCGTCACCGAGGTATCCGTGCGCGCATAGCGCTCGTCGCTGACGAGCTTGAGCCCATGTTCGCCCGCTGCCTTAGTGAACGCCTGATGCCAGCTTTCGCCATAGGCGTCGGTGAAGCCGATGAAGCCCACCGTCTTGACACCGTGCGATTGCATGTAGCTCGCTATCGCATCGGCCATGAGACTGTCGTTTTGCGGCGTCTTGAACGCCCAGCTGCGCTTGGCATCGACGGGCTGCACGATGTTGGCCGAAGCGGCCATCGAGATCATCGGCGTTTTCGCTTGGGAGATGACATCGAGCATGGCCATCGAGTTCGGCGTCGTGCTCGAGCCGACGATGACGTCGACGTGATCCTCGTCGATGAGCTTATGCGCGTCCTGAACGGCCTTCGTCGTATCGGACGCATCGTCGAGCACGATGTACTGCACGCTCTTGCCGCCGATTTCCTTCGGCAGCAGCTCGATGGTGTTTTTCTCGGGAATGCCGAGCGACGCGGCCGGCCCCGTCGCGGACAAGACAACGCCGACTTTCACCTGCGCGAACGCGGTACCCCAGGCGCAGACCAGTGCCGCGATCGTGCCGTTACATACCCACTGCTTCATCGTCATTGCGGATCTCCAGACGCTTCATTCGAAAGCGTTGTTGTTGTGGCCGGTCTGTCCGGCGATCTGAATCGATTCGTACACCGAGAGAAAACGCCAATCGTAGCGTGAAGCGCGGCGCGCGGCGGCAAAAGCACGCAGGCGTTGCCACGCCGCGGGCCACACTGGCGCGACGGCGCTGGAAAAGGAAACGGGGGGAAAAGCGGTGCGTTTCGTGCGATGGTGATACGCAACGATAACGATGCAAATGGCGGCCGGCCGCGGCAGGTCTCGTGCGCGTGCTGAAAAGCGAACGGCAAAATAAAAGCGCTGTTGGATCTCTCCAACAGCGCTTTCGTCCGGGCACTGAGTGCCTCGATTGTCTCCTCGTTCTCCACCTGCAAATTCGGTGCATCAGAACTGGAACGAAGATTAAACGCCCCCGTCTGGGGCGACAACCTAGCACTTTCCCTAGTGGTGTGCATTCGCGCGCGATTCATACGCATCCGGCACGCGAAACGCACGGAATTCGCACTCACGCACGCAGCACACGCACGCGGGACACGATCTCACCGACGATGCCGCGCCGGAACGCGAGTACGCAAACGATGAAGATGAAGCCCACGACGATCGTCGTCGATTCGCCGAGCGTATTGAACCAGGTGACGCCCGTCGCCGACGCCAGCACGGCGCCGATATCGCCGAGCCGGTCCTCGAGCGTGATGATGATCGTCGCGCCGAGGACGGGCCCGAACAGCGTGCCCATCCCGCCAACGAGCGTCATCAGCACGACGAGCCCCGACATCGTCCAATGCGCGTCGCTGAGCGTCTCGAAGCCGAGCACGAGTACTTTCAGCGAACCCGCGAGGCCCGCGAGCCCGGCCGAGAGCACGAACGCGAGCAGCTTGAAGCGATCGGTGTCGTAGCCAAGCGAAATGGCCCGCGGCTCGTTCTCGCGAATGGCCGTCATCAGTTGACCGAACGGCGAATGAACGATGCGCACGATCAGCGCAAAGGCGAGCGTCACGACCACGAGCACGAGGTAGTAGAGCGCGACATCGGAAGACAGATCGATCACCTTGAACAAGGTGCCGCGCGGCACGCCTTGCAGGCCATCCTCGCCATGCGTGAACGGCGCCTGCAAATAGATGAAGTAGATCATCTGCGCGAAGGCGAGCGTGACCATGGCGAAATAGATACCCTGCCGCCGGATGGCAAAGAGTCCGACGACGAACCCGAGCAGCGTCGCGGCCGCGGTGCCGGCGATGACACCGACGAGCGGCGGAAACCCGAGCGACTGAATCGCGAACCCCGTGGCGTAGCCGGCAGTGGCGAGGAACATCGAATGGCCGAACGACAGCAACCCGGTATAGCCGATCAATAGATTGAAGGCCGCCGCGAAGAGCGCGAAGCAAAGTACCTTCATGACGAACACGGGGTATACGCCGACCCACGGCGCGATCAGGAGGCCCGCGAAGAGCAGGCCATAGAGCGCTTTTCTCTGCATCACCGTTCCTTGCCGAAAAGACCCGCGGGGCGCACGAGCAGCACGAGCGCCATGATGACGAAGACGACGGTGGACGACGCCTGCGGATAGAACACGCGCGTGAACCCTTCGACGACACCGAGCATCAGGCCCGTCAGGATCGACCCCATGATCGAGCCCATGCCGCCGATCACCACCACCGCGAACACGGTGATGATCATCGATTGCCCCATCAGCGGCGAGACCTGGATGACCGGCGCGGCGAGCACGCCCGCGAAAGCCGCGAGCGCCACCCCGAAACCGTACGTGAGCGTGATCATGAGCGGCACGTTCACGCCGAATGCCTCGACGAGCTTCGGGTTTTCGGTGCCCGCGCGCAGATAGGCGCCAATGCGCGTCTTCTCGATGACGAACCAGGTGGCGAAGCAAACGACGAGCGAAGCCACCACGACCCATGCGCGATAGTTCGGCAGGAACATGAATCCGACGTTCGTTGAGCCCGCAAGCAACTCCGGACCGTCGTAGGGCTGCCCCGAGGAACCGTAGAGCGAGCGGAACACGCCTTCGATGACGAGCGTGAGGCCGAACGTCAACAGCAGGCCATAGAGATGATCGAGCCGGTAGAGCCAGCGAAGCATCGTGCGCTCGATCAGGATACCGAACGCGCCGACCACGAGCGGTGCCAGCACGAGCATCGCCCAGTATGGCAGGCCGAGATAGTTGAACCCCATCCAGGCGAGCATCGCGCCGAGCATGAACAACGCGCCGTGCGCGAAGTTGATCACGTTGAGCATGCCGAAGATGACCGCCAGCCCAAGGCTCAGGATCGCGTAGAACGATCCGTTGACGAGCCCGAGCAAGAGCTGGCTCAGCATCGCTGGCAACGGAATGCCGAAGATGTCCATTTAACCTGCCGTCGAAAAGGATGGCCGCGAGCGAAAAGCGCGGCGCGCATCGTCATCGCGCGCCGCGCACTGCGTTTACTTCCAGAGCTCGCACTGCGTTTCCGCCTTGGTACCGAACGCCTGGTCGCCCGGGATCGTCGCCTTCAGCGTGTAGTAGTCCCATGGCTTCTTCGACTCGGCCGGCGTCTTCACCTGGAACAGATACATGTCGTGCTGCATGACGCCGTCGGGGCGCACCGTACCCTTCGCATAGAAATCGTCGATCGGCTGCTTGTGCAACTGAGCCATGACCTTGTCGGGATCGGTCGAACCGACGGCCTTCACGGCGTTCAGATAAGTCATCGTCGCGGAGTAGTCGGCCGCTTGCAGGCTCGAAGGCATCTTGCCCGTCTTCTTGAAGTACTTCTGAGCCCATTCGCGCGACTTCGCGTTCTGGTCCCAGTACCAGCTGTCCGTCAACAGCAGGCCTTGCGCCGTCGGCAGGCCGACGCTATGCACATCGTCGATGAACATCAGCAGTGCCGCGATCTTCATCGTCTTCGTGATGCCGAACTCCTTCGCTGCCTTGAGCGAGTTCACGGTATCGCCACCCGCGTTCGCCAAGCCGAGCACCTGGGCCTTCGATGCCTGAGCCTGAAGCAGGAACGACGAGAAATCGGAAGCCGAGAGCGGATGGAAAGCGTGGCCCAACACCTTCCCGCCATTCTTTTCGACGACCTCGGTCGTATTCTTGTCCAGCGATTTGCCGAACGCATAATCGGCCGTCAGGAAGTACCACGTCTTGAAGCCCTGCTTCACGATCGCGGAGCCTGTACCGCGGGCGAGCGCTGTCGTGTCGTATGCGTAGTGGATCGTATAGGGCGTGCACTGCTTGTTCGTCAGCGCATCGGTGCCGGCGCCGATCGAGAAGTACGGCCGCTTTTTCTCCTTGATGACCTCGTCCATCGACAAGGCCGTCGCCGAGTTCGTCCCGCCGAGCAGCATATCGAGGCCTTCGGTGTCGATCCACTTGCGCGCTGCCGATGCGGCGATGTCGGCCTTGTTCTGGTGGTCCTGCGTGAGCAGCTTGATCGGCAACCCGTTGACCTTGCCCCCGAAGTCGTCGATGGCCATCTGGATCGCCGTGGCCCCACCCTTGCCGTCGATGTCGGCATAGAGCCCCGACATATCGGTAATGAACCCGATCGTGACTTGATTCTCGGCCGCGGTGGCCTGCTGCGCCGCGAGCCCGGCGGCGAGCGCGGTAGCGGTCAGCGCGAGCGTCCGGGCAGCGCTTGCGAACAAACTGGTCCTCATCAGAATCTCCTTCGCTTATGGTTGTTCGTGCAACTATTTTGACGCATGCGTCGCGTCGCGCCGCATGCAAGGAAACGCTTGTGGAGCCTCAAACGCCGAGCAGATCGTGCAGCACGGGCATCTTGCGTTCGAGCTCGCTTGCTTCGAAGTGCTCGACGATGCCACCGTGTTCCATGACATAGAACCGGTCCGCAAGCGGCGCCGCGAAGCGGAAGTTCTGCTCGACCATGACGATGGTATAACCCCGCGCCTTGAGCGTCAGGATCATGCGCGCCAATGTCTGCACGATGACGGGCGCGAGCCCCTCGGAGATCTCGTCGAGCAGCAGCAGGTTCGCCCCGGTGCGCAAGATACGCGCCACGGCCAGCATCTGCTGCTCCCCGCCCGACAGCCGCGTGCCCTGGCTTGCGCGCCGCTCCTTCAGGTTCGGGAACATGGTGTAGATCTCGTCGATCGGCATCGCGTCCTTGCCGGCGCCCACCAGCGGCGGCAGGATCAGATTCTCTTCGCAGGACAGGCTCGAAAAGATACCGCGTTCCTCGGGGCAATACCCGACACCGCAGTGCGCGATCTTGTGCGTAGGCAGACCGATCGTCTCGCGTTCGCCGATGCGAATCGAGCCTGTACGCCGCCCGGTGAGCCCCATGATCGCGCGCAGCGTGGTGGTGCGCCCTGCCCCGTTGCGGCCAAGCAGCGTCACGACTTCGCCGCGGTTCACCGTGAGATCGACGCCATGCAGGATGTGCGACTCGCCGTACCACGCCTGCAAGCCCGCAATGGTCAGCGCAGGCGTGCCCTGCGGCGCGACGGCTGCCGCCCGCGCGTCGGCTTCGATGTTTTGATGCGTTTGATGCGCCATCTGGTTCATCCGTGCGCCCCTGTGAGGGCGGCCTCGGCGCTGCCCATGTACGCCTGCATCACGAGCGGATTCTTCGAAACTTCCGCATAACTGCCTTCGGCCAGCACCTCGCCGCGCTGCAAGACCGTGATCGTGTCGGAGATGCCCGCGATCACGTTCATGTTGTGCTCGACCATGAGGATGGTCCGGCCCGCCGAGACTTTCTTGATGAGCGCGGTCACGCGATCGACATCTTCGTGTCCCATGCCCTGTGTCGGCTCGTCGAGCAGCATGAGTTCCGGCTCCATGGCCAGCGTCGTCGCGATCTCGAGCGCGCGCTTGCGGCCGTACGACAACTCGACCGTCGGCGTATCGGCAAAATCGGTCAGACCCACCTGCGATAGCAGATCGTGGGCCTGCGCATCGAGCGCCTCCAACGTGCGCTCCGAGCGCCAGAAGTGGTACGCGGTGCCGAGCGTACGCTGCAAACCCACGCGAACGTTCTGCAAGACCGTCAAATGCGGAAACACGGCCGATATCTGGAACGAACGAATGATGCCCCGGCGCGCAATCTGGGCGGGCCGCTCGCGCGTGATATCGACATGGTTGAAAACGATTTGGCCCGCGCTGGGTTCGAGAAACTTGGTCAACAGGTTGAAGCAGGTCGTCTTGCCCGCGCCGTTCGGGCCGATCAGCGCATGGATCGAGCCGCGGCGCACGCGCAGGTTCACGCCGTTCACGGCCGTGAATCCTTTGAATTCCTTGGTGAGCCCGCGCGTTTCGAGAATCGTGTCGCCGAGAATCATGTCCCCTTCCATGCCGAAGTTGCGCGTTGCGCCGCTTTGTCACGCGCGCCGGGTGGGCGCGTCGCATCGGAACGGGGTTTGGGTGTCAAGACGCAAGCCCCGCCATTTTTTGGCATGGTGCATCATTGCGGGAAGGTCGGCCCCGCACCATGCGGCATCGGGGATTGTCTCCCCAATGATGCAGCGCATTCATCGGGATTTGCACTTAGGTTTGTTTACGTAACCCGGGACTCCCGGGACTCGAACGCCGGACTATTCCTGTTCGGGCGCGATGGCCGCCTGCTCCAGCGAGCGGGCGAGCGCCGCTCTGAACGGGACGGGCAATTTCAAGGACTCCATGGAAATGTCGTCGAGCAATTCCGGGTCGACCTTTGGATGCGCCGAACTGGCGCCTCGGCCGAGCATCGAAAGAATTCCCGCGTAATCCGCGGCGCGGATTTTCCGTCTGTCCCATGCCTGTCGTGCAGCTGACAGCGCCTGGCGTTGCTCGCTTTGCTCTCCTTGCGAGTACGGCAGCATGCCGGCAATCCGGACGAGCGCTGCGACCCAGTGGCGCTGGCTATGGGCTGGGAGGCTCGATGACAACGCCAGCATGTCCGAAAATACCGTCCGCAGCTCCTCCACGTTGCTCGGGTCGACGGCTTGGCGAGCCGGATGCTCGGCCACCCGCTTCGGGGCGCCGCCCGAAACATGGCCGAGCGGCGGCGGTTCGTCGAACAGCCCGTCGAATGTGATCGAGCGCGCGATCGAGTCCAGGATTTGGGCGTAGTTGCCGTTGTCCATCGTGCATGCATGCCAGGATTTCCGCGCGTGATCGAGCGTCTTTGCGCGCAACTCGGCCGCGCGCGCATCATCCGCTGATGAGGAAGCCCGGAAATCGCGCATGGCACCAGCCATTCGCCGCACGGGCCCAACGAGTTTTGCGAGGAGTGCACTGTGGTTCGCGCGAGGCGTCGCCGCGTGCGCCGGCGTTTCGGCAGCTTGATTCACCGGATGAGCCGGCTCACCGTCACTTCCGCCCGTCGCACGGGGGCCAGTCGGTCCGATGTCGTTTCCCATGAGAGAGGCTCCGCACTGCTTGATTTCGACAGTGGGAACTCTAGCCATTGCGCCAATGCAAATGGCCGGTTTTCACGAAGCGGACACCACTGCACCGAAAAGCTTTTCATCGTCGCTCGCCGTGCATCGGCTACGGACTATGCCTTCGCGTCGGTGAGACGCCCGACCGATTGGCCAGCCGATACGTCCACTGCGCCGGGCACAACCTGTTGATCGGCATTGATCGTGGATACACGCGGATCCACTCGCCGGTCGGCGCGAATCATCTCGCTCGCACGCTCCGCGATCATCAACGTCGGCGAATTGGTGTTGCCCGATGTGATTGTCGGCATTACCGACGCATCGACAACGCGCAGCCCCGCCACCCCGATCACGCGCAAGCGGGAATCGACGACAGCGGCGGGATCGTCGGCGACGCCCATGCGGCAGGTCCCGACCGGATGAAAGATCGTCGTGCCTACCGCACCGGCTGCCTTGACGAGCTCGTCCTCGGTCTGGAACTCGATGCCCGGGATGATCTCCTGCGGCATGTAGCGGGCGAGCGCCGGCGAAGCCACGATGCGCCGCGTGAGCCGCAGTGCATTGGCGGCCACATGGCGATCGTAGTCGGTCGACAGATAATTGGGTGCAATGAGCGGCGGCGTGCTCGCATCGGGAGATTGGAGGTGGATACTGCCGCGCGAAGTCGGCCGAAGATGGCAAGCCGATGCGGTAAATGCATTGAAGCGATGCAGCGGCTCGCCGAAGCGGTCGAGCGAGAGCGGCTGCACGTGATATTCGATATCGGGACGCGTGATCGACAAATCGTCGGGGCACGACTTGGCGAACGCGCCAAGCTGCGAAGGCGACATCGACATGGGGCCGCTGCGCGAGAACGCATATTGCGCGGCGATCCACAGCTTGCCCCACCAGTGAGCCGACAGCGTATTGAGCGTGCGTACGCCGTGCACACGGTAGGCCATGCGCAACTGCAAGTGATCCTGCAAGTTCTCGCCGACGCCCCGCAGATCCTGCACGACACCGATACCGAGCCGCTGAAGACGCGCGCCATTGCCGATGCCCGACAGCTCGAGCAGCTGCGGCGAATTGACGGCACCGGCCGCGACGACGACCTCGCCGCGCGCACGCGCGACGAACTCGCGCATTCCCCCCTCGCCAACGGCGGGGTTGCCGCGCCGATACGCCACACCCACACACCGCCTGCCCTCGAACACGAGCCGATTCACGTGCGCATCGGTCACGACCGTGAGATTGGGCCGAGCAAGCGCCGGCCGCAGAAACGCCTTGGATGCATTCCAGCGCACGCCGCGCTTTTGATTGACTTCAAAATAGCCGACGCCGGTGTTGTCGCCGCGATTGAAATCGTCGGTGGCGGGAATGCCCGCCTGCTGAGCGGCCTCGTGAAACGCCTCGAGCACTTTCCATTTCAGGCGCTGCCGCTCGACGCGCCAGGGACCGCCCGCACCGTGCCATGTATCGCCGCCGGCGTGGTGATCTTCGCTGCGCTTGAAGACCGGCAGAACCGCATCCCACGACCACGAAGCATCGCCTGTGATGCGGGCCCATTCGTCATAATCCTCGCGCTGACCGCGCATATAGATCATGCCGTTGATCGAAGACGAGCCGCCGAGCACACGTCCGCGCGGATACGACAACGCGCGCCCGTTCAGGCCCGGTTCGGCGCAGGTGCGATAGAGCCAGTCGGTGCGCGGGTTGCCGATGCAGTAGAGGTAGCCGACTGGAACATGAATCCAGTGATAGTCGTCCTTGCCGCCCGCCTCGATCAGCAGCACGCTTGCGCTGCTGTCCTCGCTGAGCCGCGCGGCAAGAACGCACCCCGCGGTGCCCGCGCCGACGATCACATAGTCGAATTCGCCGGCTGATATCGTCTCTTTGTCCATGGCGCACTCCCCGCGGTTGCTCGTCGCTCGCAAGCGTACGCGCCCGCGATCAGGGAAATCCAATGAGTTCTGTTCAATTGCGATATAAGCCGCGCTAATATCGCGGCATGGACCTGACATTGCTGCGTGCGTTCGTCACCGTCGCCCGCGTCGGCAATCTGACGCGGGCGGCCGCGCAGCTGCACCTCACCCAGCCGGCCGTCAGTCTGCAACTGAAGAATTTGCAGGAAACGCTCGGCGTGGCGCTGTTTTCACGCACGGCGCATGGGCTCGTTCTGACGCGCGACGGACAAGTGCTGCTGCCCCACGCGGAACGCGCGCTCGCCGCGGCCGGCGATGTGGAGCGGGCGGCGGCAGCGCTGCGCCAGGAAGTGCGCGGCAAGCTGCGTATCGGTACGATTCTCGATCCCCATTTCCTGCGCCTGGGCGGGTTTCTCAAGCAGCTCGTGGAAACCTATCCTCAGATCGAAACCGCGCTACGTCATGGGATGTCGGGCTGGGTGGCGCAGGAGATCCGCGCCCGCGAGCTCGATGTCGGCTACTACATCGGCCAACCCGTCGAAGACGGCATGCCGGAAGGACTCTTTCACACGGCCACACTCACGCGCTTTCAGTACCGCGTACTCGCGCCGGCCGGCTGGAAGGACCGTGTGAGCCGGGCAAGCGATTGGCGCGCGCTGGCCGCGCTGCCGTGGATCTGGACGCCGGCCGCATCGGCGCATCAGCGGTTGTTGTCGCGCCGCTTCGCCGAAGCCGGGGCGAGCCCCATCAAAGTTGCCGAGGTCGATCAGGAAACCTCGATGCTCGATCTCGTGAAATCCGGCGTCGGGCTGATGCTCGCGCGCGACTCGATCGCGCTTGCCGAAGCGCACGCACATGGGCTGACGATAGTCGAAGGCATCACGGTGCCGACCGAACTCACGTTGATCGCGCTCGCGGCACGCATGGACGAGCCGCCCATCGCTGCCGCGTTCAAGCTCGCGGAAGCGCAATGGGCGACTTGAGCGATCGAGCCGACGCGGCGCTGCCAGACACGCCACGCAATTGCGCCGATCGCGCGCGATTTAGCCGGCTTTGCGGCGCATGTCCGACGAAAAGCCGCACGGGGTACATCACTGCGGGATCTGTGAAAAAATGCCTGTTGGGCTGGCGACCGTCGCGGCCAGGATGAGCGCCGCCGGGCCGCCCCACTGAGAGGAAATTCCCATGATTCATAAGCTGACTTCCGAGGAACGTGCCCGGCAGATGACCGAGCTGCAAGGTTGGCTGCCCGTCAACGGCCGCGACGCCATTCACCGCCAGTTCAAATTCGCCGATTTCAACGAAGCGTTCGGGTTCATGACCCGCGTGGCCATCAAGGCCCAGGAAATGAACCACCATCCCGAGTGGTTCAACGTCTATCAGACCGTGGATATCACGCTATCCACGCACGAAGCGCAAGGCGTGACCGAGCGCGATCTCGTGCTCGCACGCTTTATCGACGACGTCGCGCGTACGTTGCAGCGCAACTGAGAAATCGGCGCGGGGGGCCATCCCCCCGACTATCAACCGTCGCTCCGCCCCGCCTCGCCGTCCATGGCCTGGCGATACCCCTCCCAGGCCGCGCGGGCGGGCGCCTCCAGCGCTTCCACCGGCATATGCCCCCGACGCTGTACAATCAGCAACGCATACGGCTTGGAGAGCGCACTGGCCTCCTTGCACAGGCTGAGTTCGTCGCCGCTCGATGGCGAGCGGGCGCGCCAGAAGTTGATCGCCGCTTCGAGTTCGTTGATCGTAATATCGGACATGGTTGAGGTGACGGCTGCATGGGTGCCCGGGCGGACCCGGCTTGGCAAGCGGCTCGCGCTCGACTGTGGCGACGAGGCTCCAGCGAACCGCGTGCCGGCACGTTGACCCCAGCGCGCGTTGAATGCGTAACCCATTGTACTTGAGCGACTTCCATGCGACTCCTCCTGATCGAAGATGACCGCCCGATCGCACGCGGCATCCAAAGCAGCCTCGAACAAGCCGGATTCACCGTCGACATGGTTCACGACGGGATCTTCGCCGAACAGGCTCTCACGCAAAACCGCCACGAACTGATCATCCTCGATCTCGGCCTGCCCGGTATCGACGGCATGACGCTGCTCTCGCGGTTCCGGCAGGGCAACCGACACACGCCCGTGATCGTGCTGACGGCACGAGACGACCTGAGCGACCGCGTGCAAGGCCTCAATGCCGGCGCCGACGATTACATGCTCAAGCCGTTCGAGCCCGCCGAACTCGAAGCGCGCATCCGTGCTGTCATGCGCCGCAGCGGCCCCGCCAACGACGTACCGCGCCCGGAGGTTTCGCTGGGCGGCGTGCGCCTGTCGGGTGTCGATCGCCGCATCTTCAACGAAGACAAGGCGCTCGAGCTTTCGCCGCGCGAATTCGCCGTGCTCGAAATGCTGCTGTTGCGCCATGGCCGGGTCGTCAGCAAGGCGCAGTTGCAGGACCATCTGACTCACTTCGGCGGAGACCTCGGGGATACGGCCATCGAGGTCTACGTGCACCGAGTGCGCAAGAAGCTCGAAAACTGTCGCGTCGAAATCGTGACGGTGCGCGGCTTCGGCTACTTGTTGCAGGAGATTCGTCAGGCGTCCTGAATGTAGGGCCCTGGCCGGTCGAACATGCCTCACGCCGCCGCGACAAGTTTGCGTCGTTCTCTCTTGCGGCGGCTTGCGGCGCCGCTGTCTCTGCTCGCGCTGATGAGCGGCCTCATCGCGTATTGGCTCGCGTGGCAATACACGCAGCACGTCATCGATCGGTCGCTCGCCGACCTGGCTACCGCCATCTCCAAGCAAGTCCAGATCGCCGGCCCCAACGCGCGCATCGTTGTTCCGCCGCTCGCGCGCGCGATGTTCTCCGATCCCCCGCAGCATCTGATCTATCGCATCAACGACGGCGAGCGTGATCTCGCCGGCGATCCCGATCTTCCGCTCATAGGCTCGAGCGTGCGCGAGACACGTTACGCGTCGATTTTCGAAACGCACCATCGTGACATGCTGGTGCGCGTCGCCCAGGTTCGCGTCGCGCAGGACGGCGGCAAAAAGCCGATCGTCGTCGAGGTCGCGCAACCTCTGCGTCATCGCTATCGCATCGCGGCGGAATTCCTGGTCGCGATCATGATGCCGCTCCTGCTGCTGCTGCTCGCCGGCTGGGGCATCGTCTGGCGTGTCGTCAATCAGCAATTGGGCCCGCTCACGACGCTTGCCGATTCGCTGAACCGCCAGACGCACATGTCGCTCGAGCCCGTCGACGAAACGCATGTGCCGCTCGAAATCCGCCCGTTGACGAGCGCATTGAACGCCCTGCTCGATCGCTTGAAGACCGCACTCGACGCCCAACGCAAATTCATCGCGGACGCCGCGCATCAGTTGCGCACACCGCTGACGGCCGTCAAGCTGCATGCGGAACAAGCCGTGAAAGCCCGCGATCTCGCGCAGTCGCTCGCATCCGTGCGTGAATTGCGCGTGGCGGCAGATCGCGCCGTGCGGCTCTCGAATCAATTGCTGTCGCTCGCACGCGCAGAACCGGGGGCGCAGGCCGCGCGTTTCGTCGATGTCGATATCGCGGCGCTCGCATTCGAAACGGGGGCGGAGTGGGTGCCTCGCGCGCTCGCGGCGCGCGTCGACCTTGGCTTTCAGCGGCTCGACGATCCGGCGAACGATTCTTCGCTCGTCGTAAAGGGCAATCCCGTGCTGTTGCGCGAAGTGATCGCCAATCTACTCGACAATGCGCTCAAGTACGTGCCGAGCACCCGCCTCGATGGGGCAAGGGTCACCGTTACCGTTACGCGCACCGTCACGGCCGCCCATACGCCCATTGCCGAGATTGCCGTCGAAGACAACGGCAGGGGCGTACCCGTGGCACTGCAAGCCGATCTGTTCAAGCGCTTTTTCCGCGGTGACCGGCAAGATAACGCCGACGATGCGGCCGACGGCGGCGCGGGTCTCGGGCTCGCTATCGTGCGCGACATCATGGATCTGCACGCTGGCAGCGTTCATTACGCCGATGCCCCGGACGGCGGCGCGCGTTTCGTGGTGCGCATTCCGCTTGCCGCCAACCATGACGATCGCGAGCCGAGCCGCGAATCCGGTCCCGTTCGCGAGGAACGGACCAGCTCTTACCGGCTCTGATCAAGCCTTGCCGTTTCGCTTCGGCGCGAGCATCGTGCCCCGGCACTTGCGTGCCCCGCAATGGCACGCGTATTCCTTCTTGAGCTTCTTGGTCTGGCGCTCGTCGATGACAAGTCCGTAATCGTAGAACAGCTCTTCATCGGCGGAGATGTCGCGCAGCGCCTGAATGAACACGCGCCCTTCGATTTCCTCGGCCTCGCAGTTGGGCGAGCACGAGTGATTGATCCACCGTGCGCTGTTCCCGTCCACGTTACCGTCGATCACACGCCCATCTTCGAGTGCGAAATAGAACGTGTGATTCGGTTCGTCCGGATCGTGCGGATGCCGGCGCACCGCCTCTTTCCATGAGATCCGTTGCCCTTTGTATTCGAGCAGGCGCTCGCCAGCCCTGAGCGGTTGAGCGGCAAAAACCCCCTTGCCATGCACCCCCGAGCGGCGCACGACCAACTTGCGTGAACTCATCGACGAATCCTCTGAATAGCTTCCATGTCGTCATCGCGGCGCGGGAGCGTCGCCGCCTATGCGAGCATTTTCGATCACGGACCGCTGGCGGGACCAGAACAGCGATCGATATGAAACGCGGCGCCAATAGGCGCCGCGTCGACACATGACGTGACACACGTCACAAAGCGAAATCGTACACGTTGACGACATCTTCGTTCAACGTTGTCCGCAATAAAACGGGAAACGGATCGCCGCGGGCCATGATCGCCGGGCTCGAGCGCGCCGCGCGAAGTCTGTCAGGTCTGTTGCGCGAAGATCTTCCAGATCTTCTTCTGCGTGGGCAAATCGGCCAGCTCGTGGCGCTCGCAGTCGAGGCGTAGATTGATGTCGCCGATGTCTTGCCCGAAAGCAGTGCATCGATGCGGCGTCTTCTTCGGGTTCTTGCTCGTGACGAGGTGGCAGCATGTCATGCACATCCGATGCGCGGGCATGTCGCCTTGCACCTCGAGATGTCGAATCATCTTGAGTAGCGTACGGTAAAACACGGCTTGCTCGTCATCGGCCAGTTTGCCGACCGCCGAATTCAGAAATTCAGGCCATTGCTGCGCACGCTTGGCCGCCGTTCGGCCCCGCGCCGTCAAGCGAACCGCCAACGCGCGGCCATCGTCGAGCGCACGGCGCTTTTCGATCAGCCCTTTCGCCTCCAGCGTGCTCACCGCATCGCTCGTCGTGGCAGCCGTCAGCGCCGTTTCGCGCGCGATCTCGCCAAGGCGCAGCGGCGCCTTGCGCTGCATGAGCAGCATGAGAATTTCGCCTTGCGTCGGCGTGAGTCCCACACTTTCAGCCCATTCCCACGCCTGGCTGCGCATTGCCGTGCCCAACCGTAACAGGCTGTGGGTCACGCGCCCACTCGCCCGTTCTGTAAAAACACCTTCACTCATAGTCATTGTTCGCTTTCGCCAGTGACAGCATTGCCGCTGCCGATCCGGTTACGCGCGCGCAGTGCCTCTCGACACGCCGCAACCTTCCGTGGGACGACCCGCCCCCTCTCTTGGGGCCAACTGATTTTACTCTTCGATACTTCGCGACCGGACGCGCCATTTTAAGCGAGTAAAGCCGACCGCACAGCCATGTATTGGCAACCAAGCTGTGGATAACGTTTGTATAACCGTGCTGGCCGATTGTGGCGTCTTTCTTGATAACCTCGCCGCGTAAAAAATTGCGCCGAAGTTATCAGCAGACCAAATGCGCTGCGCACCGCTCGTCCACCCGGTTATCGCAGCGCTATCCCTTTGAGACCGCACGCAAAATCGAGGTTGTCCACAGAAATGAGCGTCGCTTGTTAACTATTACTACGTTTGTATACGAGTCAAGACGGTAAACCTAAGCACTGCGCCACTGGATGCATTGCTGGCGGACAACTTCGTGCAGCGACTTTTCTTTCGACGCCACGTCGCGCAGCCACGCGGCATCGTTCACTTGCCCGCGGGCGATTGCGGCGATTTCGTTGAGCGCGGCCGTCGATTGAAGTGCCCGGCCATGCGGCGCAATGACGTCGAGCGTTTGCAGGATATCTTCGAATATCGTGCGTCGTTCGCCGGTTTGCGGATTGATGCAGGTACCGCCCAGGCCGAAGCGGCACGCCTCGAAACGGTTGAACGTATAAACGAGGTAGTCGTCCTCTTTCGGAATGAACGGTTTGTCCGTGAGCAAGTGGCGCGCAAGCGTCTGGATATAGCAGGCGATCGCCGCCGCCCGATCGACCGATAGCGGCGTGTCCATCACCCGCACCTCGATGGTGCCGTAACCGGGCTTGGGCCGGATGTCCCAGTAGAAATCCTTCATGCTGTTGACGACGCCGGTTGCGACCATCTTCGAAAAGTATTCTTCGAAGGCATCCCAGGTCAGCACGAACGGCGCGCGCCCCGACAGCGGAAATGCGAATACCGAGTTCAGGCGGGCCGAATGAAAGCCGGTATCGACACCCTGCACATATGGCGACGAAGCCGAAAGCGCGATGAAATGCGGGATGAAGCGCGACATCGAGTGCAGCAGAAAGAGCGCACTGTCGGGATCGGGGCAGCCGATATGCACGTGTTGGCCGAAAACCGTGAACTGCTTTGCGAGGTACCCGTAGAGCTCGGACAGATATTGAAAACGCGGCGCATCGAAAATTTGCCGCTCGCTCCACTGCTGGAACGCGTGCGTGCCGCCCCCGCAAAGACCGACGTTGAGATGATCGGCCGCCGCGACGAGCGTGTCCCGGATCGAGCGCAACTGCGCGAGCGCCTCTTCATGCGAGGTGCAAATGCCGGTTGAAAGCTCGATCATGCTTTCGGTGATCTCGGGCGTGATGTTGCCCGGGCCTTTGTAATCCTTGACGAGGCGCATGAGGTCCGACGCCGCTTTGGTCAGATCGTAGTCGTGCGTATTGACGACCTGGATCTCGAGCTCGACGCCGAATGTGAAAGGCTTGGAATTGACAAAGGTTTCGAGTGCCATGTGCGTGTCCTGTTATGCGGGCAGATACGAGCAAAAGATGCGGCGCGCAGCGGCGCTTACTCGCGGCGCTCGCCGACGAGCGTCAGGCTGCGGTAGACGATCCATGGTCCCACGATCTGCAGCACCACGATCGAACACATGACGATGGCACGCAGCGTCGGATCGAAGTGCGGATAGAGCTGATAAGTGTCGTCGGCCAGCAGATAGGCAAGCGCCGACATCGGCGCGAGCGACACGCCGAGCGCGATGCCCTGGTTCCACCCCAGGCCGCTCGGTTTCGCGAACGCCAGCACGCCGACGAGCTTCGCAACGAAGCGCGCGACGATGAGGCCGAGCGCCGCCACGCCACCGAGCGCGATATCGTGCCACTCGAACGACGTCAGCGTCAGCACGAAGAGAATCACCGTCAGCAGCCATCCAGCCGTGCCGAAATGCTGCGGCCACAGTTGCGGCTTTTGCTCGAGGTTTTTGACGATGATGCCGGCGGCCAGGAGGCTCAGGATCGTCGAAAGCTTGAAAATATTCGCGATCGCGATCGCAAGCAGTACGAGGCCGAACAGCGCAACGAACGAATGCTCGTCTTGCATATTCATGCGTTTGAAAAAGAACATGCAGGCGCGCGCGAGCAGATAGGCGACGACGAGCGAGCCGACGAGCAGATAGACCGGCTGGACGATCGTGGCAAAAACGTTTCCGTACACTTCCTGGTGCAGCCAGCTCGAGACCAGCTTTTCGACGACGACCGCATACATGCTGTTGAGCGCCGTCAACGTGAGAAGCCGCTGCGTCACCTGTCCTTCCGCGCGCAACTCCGTCTTGAGCTGAATCACCATAGCGGGCGAAGTCGACATCGAAATGGCAGCCAGCACCGTTGCGACGGGCGGCGCCACCTTGGCGAACAACAAGACGATCAGCACGAGGACGAAGGTGAGCGTCGCCTCGGCGAGGCTCGAGGCGATGAGCCAGGGGTTACGGCGGATCCACCGAAGATCGAGACGACTGCCCAGTTCGAACAGCAGCAGGCCCAATGCGACGTCGAGTAAAAGCCGCGATGTAGCGCCCATGCCGGCATCGATGGCGCCGACCCCGGCCGAACCGGCGATGAGTCCGATGACTGCATAGCCCGAGATACGCGGCAGGCGCCATGCGCGATAGCAGAGCTCGCCGCAGAGCCCCGCGACGAGCAAGGCGAGTCCTGCCCAGAAGACCGCATTCGTCGCGAACGGCCAGCTCGGAAGGAAGGAAAACGCCGATTTCATGAGATAGCTTCTCCTTTACGGACAGTCCGCTCCGCCTGAGAGGAAGAAGCGGCATGTCGGATCAGTGTATTTGCCGAACCGGCGCACCGCGCCGGCGGGTTCGATGAGGGTCGCGGGCGCTGGGCTTCGAGCCGCGCACAACGACGATGTGCCGGCGAACTCGCTCCCCGGCGGGACAATTAGGACGGGACGCTGCCGCTCTCTCTGTGATTCCGATTCGGCTGGCGCCGTTCCGTTGGCGAGTGGTGCCTCGATTCGCCAACGCGCAACTCATGCTGGAAGAAACGCGGATTGTGCCACAGCTTGCTCGATTTTGAACGAATCCACATCGAACGGCGGCCAATTCGGTAGAAATGATCGTCAACGAGAACCGAACAGGAAAATTCATCCGATGGTTGCGGTCGATATTCCCCGCAGGGCGGCTCGTCGTTTCCGGCAGCGGCACGCGGGGCTCTAGGGTTTACAGGTTTACGTATGTATACAAGTAGTAGCAGTTAACAAGGCCTGGCCATTTCTGTGGATAACGGCCGTTTACCGAGGCGAATCAAGCAGTTGTCGACCGCATAACCGCACGGGCAGCATGTGCGGACGGCAGCCCTTTCCGAGAACAACTTTCATCGCTTCTGGCGAATCGGCAAGTTGTCCCGTTTACGTCCACGCTCCGTTCACAGCCATTTCATGTTGGCTTCGACGGCTTATCCACAGCTCCCGGTGGATAAGCTTCCTCTCCGGGCTCATGACGGCTGAACACTGCCCCGGCGCAACGCCCGCAGAAAGTAGCGGGCTGGATCCAGGTCTTCGGCCAGTTCGCGTTCGATGGGCCATGGCTCGCCTTCCAGCTGCGAGGCGACGAGCTCGGCGGCGAGCGTCGACCAGACGAGTCCCCGCGAACCGAAGGCAAATGCCCCGTAAAGGCCCGGCGAGCGATGCAGATCGAGCGGCCACGCACCGGCCAATGCGCTGGCGTGCTGCGCGCACAGCGCTTCATCGGCGAGCGGCCCGATCATCGGCAGACGGTCGCTCGTCACGCAGCGGAATGCGACACGGCTGGCGAGAGCCGATGTGTCGAGCGCAGCAAGTTGCTCCGCCCACGCCGGCACGAGTTGCGCGAGACGGGCGATGTTTTCCGCGTTATCGAGTTCGCGCGAAGTGCTGTCGGCGTCGTCGATCCCGTAGGTTGCGCCCGCAAGCAACCCGTCGGCGAGCGGCACGGCATAACCCTCGCCGATCAACGGCACACGCAGCTCCGTACCGATAGGTAGCCGCGTCAATTGTCCACGCACGATCCGCGTTGGGGCGTGATGCAGACCGGCGATCCGCGCCGCTTCATGAGCATTGGCGAACACGACGACTTCGGCGCGGGCAAGGACATGGCCGCTTTCATCGAGCACGCTCCAAGCGGAGCCCTCGCGTTCGATGCGCGAGACTCGAACTCCGGCACGCCAATCGAGCGCGGTGCCGGCCTCGGCGCACAGCGCGGCACATAGCGAGGCGGGATCGAGCGAGCCGCCTCGAGGGTAGAACCAGCCGTCGCGACCGAGCGTCACACCGGAAAGGTCGGTGGCTTCGATCGACGACACGTGTCGAACGATCGTATCCGGATAGCGATAGGCGTCGATCGCATCGGCCAGCGAGCGCGCTTCGTGCGCATCGGCCGGCAGATGCAGCAGGCCTCGATCGGTACGGGCGAAATCGTGACCGCGCGCTTCGAGCGCGCGCCAACTCTGCAACGCCAGGAGAAAGCCCGCGCGCGAGATGCGCGTAGCGACGCTTTCATCGCGCGAGAGCAATGGATGAAATACGCCGGCCGGATTGCCCGACGCATCGCTCGCCATTCGGGTGTTCCGGTCGAGCAATGTGACCTGCCACCCCCGCGCGGCCAATCGCTCCACGAGCGCGCAGCCGGCCATGCCTGCACCGATGACGACGGCGTGACGTTGGACCACCGAAAACGGCAGCGGCGGTTCGTGCCGGCGAACGCGCCAGCGGGGCGCAAAGCGGCCGACGAGCATGTCGCGCTTGCCGGAGAAACCAGCCGCTTTTTCGCAGGCGAAGCCGGCAGCTTCGAGCCCCCGCCGAACATCTCCCGCGCAAGTGTAGGTGGCGAGCGTGGCGAAGGTGCCGGCCACATGCGCCAGCGACTTGAACACGGATGGCGCCCACATATCGGGATTCTTGGCCGGGGCGAAGCCGTCGAGATAAAAGGCATCGGCGCGCAGCCAGAGCTTGGGCAGCCATTCGAGCGCATCGCCGAACACGATCGTCAGTGTCACGCGGCCGCCCTCGAACGAAAGCCGATGGATGCCACCGATGAGCGGCGGCCACGCTTTCACGAGCGCGGCGGCAAGCGGCGCGATGGTTGTGTCGGCAACGAGCTTGTCATGCATAGTGCCCAAATCGGCGGCCGGAAACGGATGCTTTTCGACCGAGACGAACGCAAGCCGCTCGCAACGCCCGGGATCGGCGCGCCATGCGGCCCAGGTGGCGAGGAAATTGACGCCGATGCCGAATCCCGTCTCGAGGACCGTGAAAAGGCGCTGTCCTTGCCAGCGTTGCGGCAATGCATTGCCGCCTAGGAACACGTGCCGCGCCTGCGCGAGCGCGCCTGACGCGCTGTGATAGATGTCGTCGAAGCGCGGCGAGTACGGTGTGCCGTCGCCGCGAAAAGCGAGGGTGGCGGGCACGATTGGATGAGTCATGGCAGGGAGAACATGAGGCGGTTGCGGCCGGCCCGGCTCGATCCGGGCATGCGGCACGAGGTTCGAATGACGGCGAAACCGCTGCGGGCGCCCGTCATCCGGGCTTTCCCCGAACGTTGGCAAAATCCAACGTCGCAGCTCGCCGATACCCCGAAAGCCCTTGGCAGACGGGCTTTTCGGGTACGACAATGCGGGAAACCCAGCACCGACAAGGTTAAGAAGCGTTAAATTCTTTGAAACCCTTGCCGTTATTGGGTTTGCGCTGAGCTATCATAGCAAGCGCCGCACGACGGCCGCGCGCTGGGTTCGCGGCAGCCGGGGGCGCTGGCTTCGCCACAGCTACTCGACGGCACAGCTTGCGTACGTATAACGGCGCGTGTTCGCGCTGTCCGTGTCATTTCAATCTGATAAAGAGGAACGTTAATGAACAAACAGGAACTGATCGACGCCGTCGCGGCTCAGACGGGCGCTAGCAAGGCTCAAACCGGCGAAACGCTGGATACGCTTCTCGAAGTGATCAAGAAGGCAGTCTCGAAGGGCGACGCGGTTCAGCTGATCGGCTTCGGCAGCTTCGGCTCGGGCAAGCGCGCTGCTCGCACCGGCCGTAACCCGAAGACGGGCGAGACCATCAAGATTCCGGCCGCGAAGACGGTCAAGTTCACGGCTGGCAAGGCATTCAAGGATGCGGTCAACAAGCGCTGATGCTTGCAGCTCGACGTTTGTTCGAGACCCGCCCTCAGGCGGGTTTTTTTTACGGTCCCAGTTAGCGCTTCAGCGCTTACTGGGACCCAATGCAGAGCAACGGCCCCAGTTAGCGCTTTAGCGCTTAGTGGGGCCCAATGCAGAGCAACGGTGCGTAAGCGTCGCGCCGGTCGGCCTCGTCCGTGACGAGCAATTCCTAACGAACGATCTGCCCCGTGCCGCCGTGCTCTTCGTCCTCAGCGTCGAGGTCCCAGGCCGGGAATGGATCGGCAAGCGCGGGCCAGCCCAGCGGTCCGAGCGCATATTCTTCGTCCGTCAAGAGACAGGCGTCGAGCTTGGCCTGCCACTGACCGGCGTCGAGCGAGACGCCGATCAAGACCAGTTCCTGGCGACGGTCGCCGATCGACATATCGTTCGGTGCGCCGTGCCAGTCGGCCGCGATTTCCGCGGCAAGCTCGTCATCGTCGGGCCACTCGTCGCGCGGCTGGGCAGCCCACCAGAAGCCTGCCGGCCCGTGGCGGCATGCACTGCCCGCTTGCGAAAACGAACCTACGACATCGTTACGCGTCGCGAGCCAGAAAAAGCCCTTGCTGCGCAGCACATTGCTCCATGACGCGCTGTCGTGCAGCAGTGCCCAGAGCCGCTCGGGCGAGAATGGCCGCCGAGCGCGGTAAACGAAGCTGTCGATCCCATATTTTTTCGCTTCGCCGTGCGGTTCGTGTTCATGCCCATGTTCATGCGTACCGTCGTCGTGCACATGATCGTGTTCATGATCGCCGTTAAGCGTTGCGAGCCAGCCGGGTGCGCTTGCCGCTTCGTCGAAATCGAAACGCCCCGTACCGACGACCTCGGCGAGCGGGACGGCACCGAAGGTACTGACGATCTGCCGCGCGCGCGGATTGAGCCCGGCGAGTATGCCTTGCAAGCGCGCGAGCGAATCGGCATCCACGAGATCCGCCTTGTTGACGATGAGCACGTCGGCGAACTCGACTTGCTCGACGAGCAATTCGACGAGCGTGCGGTCGTCCTCCTCGCTCGATGCAAGTCCGCGCTCGGCGAGCGCCTCGGACGATTCGTAGTCGCGCAAAAAGTTGAGGGCGTCGACGACGGTGACCATTGTGTCGAGGCGCGCAACATCGGTGAGCGTGGCCCCGTCGTCGTCCGCGAAGGCGAACGTCTCGGCGATCGGCATGGGTTCCGCCACGCCCGTCGATTCGATGACGAGCGCATCGAATCGGTGCTCGTCGGCAAGACGGCGCACTTCGGCGAGCAGGTCCTCGCGCAGCGTGCAGCAAATGCAGCCATTGGACAGTTCGACCAGACGTTCCTCGGACTGCGAGAGCGCGGCGGCACCGCGCACGAGCGAGGCGTCGACGTTGACCGAGGCGAGATCGTTGACGATGACAGCCACGCGCAAGCCGGCGCGATTGGCGAGAATGTGGTTGAGCAGCGTGGTCTTGCCCGCGCCGAGAAAGCCCGACAACACGGTGACGGGCAAGGTGGGCTGGTTCATGAGGGTGGACATCGAATGGGCGAAAGAGTGCAAGACGCCCGGAAATGAGGCGGCGCAGCGAGCATTGTGCACCAAACGCCCGAAGGCCGGTGCCGCGCGCCCTGCGCGGCGCGCTTATCGCCGCTTATCGCGACGCGGAAATGAGCTTCCAGCGCGTGAGGATATCGGCGATCTGCCGCGCGTACCGGTCGCGCAGCGAGGGCGTTTCGGAGTGATAGGCGCCGATGGCCCGCCAGCTGTTGCCGTATTTGTTCATCTTCTGGCGCAGATGCCAGGCGGCAACATAAACGTTCTTGCACGGCTCCATCAGCGTGCCGGTGGAGATACCGTACTGCGAGAGCGTGGGCAGGTGAACCGAATTGATCTGCATGAGGCCGTAATCGACCGAGCCGTTGTCGTTCTTATGGAGCGCGTCGGGCCGGTTATGCGATTCCTGCCACGCGATGGCGCGCAACACGAGCGGGTTGACCTTCTGATAGCGCGCGGCCTCGTCGAAGCAATCCGCGCGCGCGGCACTGCTTGCCGACCAGCCGGCGAGGCTGAATACCAGAATGACGATTGCCCGTTTCATCGCCGGACCGACCCTCTCAGTCTATTGTCGTTCGAATTACCCGAATGGCATGTCCGCGCGCCGATCAAGGGAAAACCCCGGGCCCGCGCGAGCGTGCGATCCGAAATACCGCTCGTATCATAGCGGCTGGCGCCGTATGCGCACAGCAGGCCGGCAGACATAAGACCGTTGCCCGCCGACAAAAAGGTAACGATCGGTTAGCGCGCGGCGACGCCGACATTTTCCTTACGAATGGCGCGCCGAGGCTTGTCCCGCAATCGTAGCCGGTGAATCGCTGCCCAAGTTCGGGGTTTGTGATTGTCGGGACATGAAAAGCTGCTAATGTTCGACCTTAACTTCGGCGGCGGCATGACCGAGGGCGCGAGCGGGGCTTTGTGCCGAGGGCCGCAACCTAGCAATTTCGCATTGATTCCTATTCCATGATAAGAAACCGTAAGGCATTGCGCCGGATCGCAGCCGCGTTGCTGATGGCCGGTCTCGTCGTTGCGCAGGGCGCGCATGCGGAAGTCACGCTCAACTTCGTCAACGCCGACATCGACCAGGTGGCCAAGGCGATCGGCGCGGCGACGGGAAAGACCATCATCGTCGACCCGCGCGTCAAAGGGCAGTTGAATCTCGTCTCGGAACACCCCGTCCCCGAAGAGCAGGCGATCAAGACGCTCGAATCGGCGTTGCGCATGCAGGGGTTCTCCCTCGTGCAGGACCACGGCGTACTGAAGGTCGTGCCCGAGGCCGATGCGAAGCTGCAGGGCGTGCCGACCTACTTCGGCAATTCCACGCCGGCGCGCGGCGATCAGGTCATCACGCAGGTCTTCGAGCTGCATAACGAATCGGCGAACAATCTGCTGCCCGTCCTGCGGCCGCTCATTTCGCCGAACAACACCATTGCCGCCTATCCCGCCAACAACACGCTCGTCGTGACCGATTATGCCGATAACGTGCGGCGTATCGCGCAGATCATCGCGGGCGTCGACAACGCCGCAGGTCGTCAAATCGAGGTCGTGCCGCTCAGGAACGCGATCGCCGTCGATGTGGCCCAGCAGCTCTCCAAGCTGCTCGACCCGGGCGCGATCGGCAGTACCGACGCAACGCTGAAGGTTTCGGTCACGCCCGATCCGCGCACGAATTCGCTGCTCTTGCGAGCATCGAACAAGGCGCGGCTCGCGGCGGCGAAAAAGCTCGCGCAGCAGCTCGACGCGCCCAGCTCCCAGCCCGGCAACATGCATGTCGTGCATCTGCGCAACGCCAACGCCGTGCAGCTTGCCAAGACGTTGCGCGGCATGATGGGCAAAGGCGGCTCCGAGGGAACGACGGGGTCGAGCGCCGAATCGAACAATGCGGGCTCCTTCAACGAGGGTGGCGGAGGCGGCGGTGCGACCTCTACCGGAACGCCCGGTGTGCCTCCGCTGCCCTCGTCGTTCGGCAGCTCGTCGAGCTCGGGCTCGATGGGCGGCAACTACGGCGCCGGTGCGGGTGGAGGCGGTGGCGGCCTGGGCGGCAATCGCAGTTTTTCGAGCAACCGGCAAGGCGGCGGCAACGAGGACAACAATCCGCCCGGCGGCATGATCCAGGCCGACGCGGCCACCAATTCGCTGATCATCACTGCGTCCGATCCGGTCTACCGGAACCTGCGGGCCGTGATCGACCAGCTCGATGCGCGCCGTGCGCAGGTCTATATCGAAGCGCTGATCGTCGAGCTGCAAGCCTCGAGCGCTGCCAATCTCGGCATTCAATGGCAAGGCGCGCTGCTGTCGAACGGCGGCAACAACGGTGTGTACGGGGGGTCGAATTTCGGCGGAAGCACGAGCAACATCGTCAATCTGACGGCGCTGGGGGCAGGCGTCGCGTCATCGGGCAACCTCTCGAGCGCGCTCAGCACGTTGAATCCGGGATCCAGCACCCCGATTTTGCCGAATGGACTGAACATCGGCCTGCTGCATCGCTTCGGCAACATCTTCGGGCTGGGCGGTTTGCTGCAGGCCCTCAGTCAGTCGAGCGACGCGAATGTGCTGTCGTCGCCGAACCTCATGACGCTCGACAATGAGGAAGCGCGAATCATCGTCGGCCAGAACGTGCCGATTCCCTCCGGGTCCTACACGACGAATACGAGCTCCGCGACGGGCGTCAATGCCTTCAATACGTTCGACCGGCAAGACGTCGGCACGGTGCTGCACATCAAACCGCAAATCACCGACGGTGGCATATTGAAGCTGCAGCTGTACACGGAGGTATCGTCGGTCGATCAGGCGACGATCAACAACAGCGCGTCGAACGGCGGTTTTTCGATCAACAAGCGCTCGGTGCAGTCGACAGTGCTTGCCGACGACGGATCGATCGTCGTGCTCGGCGGGCTGATCGGCGACAACTACAGCGCGAGCAACTCGAAGGTGCCGCTGCTCGGCGACATTCCCTGGATAGGTCAGTTGTTCCGCAGCGAAAACAAGAACCGGCAAAAGGACAATCTGATGATTTTCCTGCGCCCGGTCATCGTGCGCGATCTGGAAGACAGCACGGCCATCGCGGAAAACCGCTATGACCTCATGCGCGATCAGCAGCTCGGCTATCAAACCGACAACCGCCTGATCCGCGACAAGAACGTGCCACAGTTGCCCGCTGTTCCGCCAGGCCCGGCCGAGGGCGCACGGCCATCGAGCAACCTGTTCGACTTGCGGCGCATGACGCCGCAGGCGAGCGGCGCAATGGCGGCTCCGCCCGGGGCCGCTCAGCAAGGTGGCGCCGCGCCGGGCACGGGCAATGCGAGTCCGTCTGTCGGCGGTGCCCCCGGCACGGCGGATCCGTCGACGGCGAATCCGCCTCAGCAAGGCGTTCGCCCGTCGAACCCGGGCGTCTCGCAGGGAGGAAGCTGATGGTCACGCAGGCGACGTCGGAACCGGTGGCCGAGCGCGAGGCGCCCTCGCCGCTCGCCGCTCGCCTGTTGCCGTACGGCTTTGCCCGCAACGGCCAGATTCTCGTCGCTCATCAAGGGCCCGAAGGCATCGAGGTCTGGATCAGCGACCGCACGAACGCAGCGGCGCTTTCGGAAGTCGCGCGTAATTTCGGCGCGTTGACCGCGGTGCGCTTGCCCGCCGACGAGCTCGCGCAGGCGATTAACCGCGCCTACGAGCGTCATGACGGTAGCGCCGCGCAAGTCGTCGGCGAAGTCGAAGGCGAAGTCGACCTCTCGCGCCTCATGCAGGACATTCCCGAAGTCGAGGACTTGCTCGAATCGGAAGACGACGCGCCGATCATCCGCATGATCAACGCGCTGCTCACGCAGGCCGCGCGCGAGCATGCATCGGACATCCATATCGAGCCGTTCGAGAATGCGTCGGTCGTGCGATTTCGCGTCGACGGCACGCTGCGCGATGTCGTGCGCCCGAAAAAGGCGCTGCACGGCGCTTTGATCTCGCGCATCAAGATCATGGCCCAGCTCGATATCGCGGAGAAACGGCTACCGCAAGACGGACGGATTACCTTGCGCGTCGGTGGCCGCGCCGTCGATGTGCGCGTGTCGACCCTCCCCACCGGGCACGGCGAGCGGGCGGTGCTGCGCCTGCTCGAGAAAGACGCCCAGCACCTGAATCTCGAGGCGCTGGGTATGGGGCCCGATACGCTCGGGCGCTTCGATCGCCTGATTTCGCGGCCGCACGGCATCGTCCTCGTGACGGGCCCGACGGGTTCGGGTAAGACGACGACGCTTTACGCCTCGCTGTCGCGGCTCGAAACGGCCTCGAGCAACATCATGACGGTCGAGGATCCGATCGAGTACGACCTGCCGGGTATCGGCCAGACGCAGGTCAACGAGCGTATCGGCATGACGTTCGCTCGCGCGCTTCGCTCGATCCTGCGCCAGGATCCGGACATCATCATGATCGGCGAGATCCGCGATCTCGAAACCGCGCAAATCGCAGTGCAGGCGTCGCTCACGGGCCACCTCGTGCTGGCGACGCTGCATACGAACGACGCCGCGTCCGCCGTGACCCGGCTCACGGATATGGGTGTCGAGCCCTACCTGCTTGCCTCCTCGCTGCTCGGCGTGCTCGCGCAGCGGCTCGTGCGGCGGCTTTGCCCCGTCTGCAAGGAAGAGCGCGTCGAGGAAGGACACACGCACTGGCATCCCGTCGGCTGCGACAAATGCGCGCGCTCGGGGTACTCGGGCCGGCGCGGTATCTATGAGCTGCTCATCATCGACGATGCGATTCGCACGATGATTCACCACAACGCCGCCGACGCCGAGATTCTGAAGGCTGGCCGCGCCCAAGGCATGCGCACGCTGCGTGAGGACGGCGAACGATGGCTCGCGTCGGGCGTGACATCGCTTGAAGAGCTGATTCGCGTGACGGGCGGGGCTTAACACGCATGCCGGCATTTCGATTCGAAGCCATCGATACCGTCGGGCATGCCCAAAAAGGCGTGCTCGATGCCGACAGCGCCCGTTCCGCACGCGCGCAGCTGCGCACGCAGGGCCTGACGCCGCTCGTTGTCGAACCCGCGGGTAGCGCGGCGCGCGGCGAGCGCAGCCGCCGCCTCGCGCTCGGACGCAAGCTGTCGCAGCGCGAGCAGGCGATTCTCACGCGTCAGCTCGCGAGCCTGCTGACGGCGGGGTTGCCGCTCGACGAGGCGCTTGCCGTGCTGACCGAACAGGCCGAGCGCGACTACATCCGTGAGCTCGTCGCCGCGATTCGCGCCGAGGTGCTCGGCGGACATTCGCTCGCCAACGCGCTCGAGCAACATCCGCGCGATTTTCCGGATATCTACCGCGCGCTGGTTGCCGCGGGCGAGCACACGGGCAAGCTGGGACTCGTGCTGTCGCGGCTCGCCGATTACATCGAGCAGCGCAACGCACTCACGCAGAAAATCGTGCTGGCCTTCACCTATCCGGCCATCGTCACGATGATCGCATTCGGCATCGTGACGTTTCTGCTCAGCTACGTCGTGCCGCAAGTCGTGAATGTGTTCGCCAGTACCAAACAGCAGTTGCCGTTCATCACGGTGTTCATGATGGCGCTCTCCGGGTTCGTGCGGCACTGGTGGTGGGCGATTCTGATCGGGGTCGGTCTCGTCGTGTTCGCGGTACGTGGCATTCTCGCGCAACAAGCTCCCCGCCTCGCGTTCGACAGATGGCTGCTGACCGCGCCGCTTGCCGGCAAGCTCGTGCGCGGGTACAACACCGTGCGCTTTGCCAGCACGCTTGCGATTCTGAGCGCGGCGGGCGTGCCGATCCTGCGCGCGCTTCAGGCAGCCGGTGAAACGTTGAACAACCGTGCGATGAAAGGCAACGTCGACGATGCGATCGTGCGCGTGCGCGAAGGGACCTCGCTGTCGCGTTCGCTCGGCAACGTGAAAACGTTTCCTCCCGTGCTCGTGCATTTGATTCGTTCGGGTGAAGCGACGGGGGATGTGACGACGATGCTCGATCGCGCGGCCGAGGGTGAGGCGCGCGAACTCGAGCGCAGGACGATGTTTCTGACGAGCCTGCTCGAGCCGTTGCTGATTCTTGCGATGGGCGGCGTCGTACTCGTCATCGTGCTCGCGGTGATGCTGCCGATCATCGATCTGAACAATATGGTTCAGTGATCGCGCCCGCGAGCGGGTGACGACACCATCAGGCGTATCGGGTGTACCGTGTGGGCCGGCTATACAGGCCGGCGACGCATCAGCGCACGTAGATCGTGGGGCCCGTGACGGTACTCGGCAAAAATACCTCGGAGCGTGCGCCGTTGTGATCGACGATGATCGAACGTGCGCGCACTTGCGCAAGCGTCGAATCTTCGCCGAGCCGGCCGCCGAGCGAGATCGCGTGCGGCGGTTCGTCGCCGACACTGACGATGGCGGCGGCGCCTTTGCTCAGCGCAAGAATGCCGAAAAGCTTGATGCTCCGGTTCACTTCGCGCGTGAGCTTGCCGCCGAAAAGCGTGGTGGCGTCTTCGACGGACACGGCCGGCGCCACCGATGCGGCGGGCGGCGGGGCCGGCGGCCGGGCGGTGAGAAGCACGGCCCAGTAGGTCAGTGTCGCGCAAAGAATCGCGAAGGCGACGAAAGATAGCAGGCGGACTTGTAGAGTGTTCATGCAGCCATTGTACGAAGTATTGATCGGTTTGCGCGTGACCTGGCGCGCGGACGGTCCGACATTACAATCACGGGCCGAATCGAGCGCCGGACGCAGCGGCGTTTTTGGCCAAACTTTTTGAGAACGAGGTAGGAATGATGCAAAGATGGACCCGACGTCATATGGAGCTGGAATCGGCGCGTGCACGGCGCCAGCGCGGCTTTACGCTGATCGAAATCATGGTCGTCATCGCGATTCTCGGCATTCTGGCCGCGCTGATCGTGCCCAAGATCATGAGCCGTCCCGACGAAGCGCGCCGCGTCGCCGCCAAGCAGGACATCGGCTCGATCAGGCAGGCGCTCGATCTGTACCGGCTCGACAATGGCCGCTATCCGACGCAAGACCAAGGGCTGCAGGCGCTCATCAGCAAGCCGACGACCGATCCGGTGCCCAATAACTGGAAGGACGGCGGTTATCTCGACAAGCTGCCGACCGACCCCTGGGGGCATCCTTACCAGTATCTGAATCCAGGCGTACACGGCGAAATCGATGTGTTCAGCTTCGGCGCCGACGGCAAAGCAGGCGGCGAAGGCAACGACGCCGATATCGGGTCGTGGCAGTAAGCCCGTTGCGATGCCCCCTGGACGCCGCATCCTGGTAACCGACGATGCCCGATTCGACGACGAGCCGCCTGTGTTTTCGTAAAGCCACGTACGCGCGCGTGCGTGGCTTTACGCTGCTCGAAATGCTCGTCGTGCTCGTGATTGCCGGGCTGCTCGTGTCGCTCGCGTCGGTGTCGATCACCCGTAATCCGCGCACGGACCTGAAGGAGCAGGCGCAGCGCCTTGCGCTGCTGTTCGAATCGGCCTCCGACGAAGCCCAGGTGCGTGCGCGGCCGATTGCATGGCAGCCGGTGGCCGGCGGCTACCGGTTCGACATCCGTACCGACGACGGTTGGCGGCCGCTGCAGCGCGACGAGCTGTTGCGCGAGAGGCGGTGGGAAGCCGGCATCACCGACGTCGCGATCGATTACCCCGGCTCCGATGTCCATCCCGATCGCATCGTATTCGGGGTGGAAAGCATCGGCGCCGCGGTGACCGTCACGCTTTTTTCGGAGGTCGGCCGCGTCACGGTCGTCGGCACCGGAAACGGCCGCTTCGAGGTGCGCTGACGATGCCTGCACGCCTACCCTTGCTCACCCGGCGCGCAAGCCGCGCAAGATGTCTTATCCGACCGAACGGTTTCACGATGATCGAGGTGCTCGTTGCGCTCGCGATCATTGCCGTCGCCCTGGCGGCAGCGTTGCGCGCGAGCGCGATGCTCGCCACGGACGAAGCCGGCCTGCACCGGCGTCTGCTCGCCGGATGGAGCGCCGAGAACGCCCTCGCGCAACTCTATCTCGCCCGGCAGTGGCCCGATATCGGCGCGCGCACGTTCGATTGCTCGCAGGGCAACCAACCGTTGTCGTGCACGGAGCGCGTCGCGGCAACGCCCAACCCGGTCTTTCGGCGCGTCGAGATCTCCGTGACGGTACCGGGGGAAGACGGCGTGCTCGCCCAACTCGTCACGGTGGTGGCCAATGAGACGAACCGTGCGCTCTGATGCCGCGCGGCGCTCGCGGCGCACGGGCGGGTTCACCTTGATCGAACTGATGGTCGCGATCGCGATTCTCGCTGTCATCGCCGTGCTCTCATGGCGCGGGCTCGAGCAGATCATTCGCGCGCGACAGACGATTACCAATGCGATGGAAGACGAGCGGGTGTTCGTCCAGCTGTTCGATCAAGTTGGCATCGATGCGCGCGAAGCCGCCACCGAAGACGAAGTCGGGCAACCGTCCGTGTCCGTCGCCGGCAGTACGCTGCAAATCGTGCGGCATTTCGGCATGGCAGGCGAAGCGCCGCGTTTGCAGGTGGTCAGGTATCAGATCGCGAACGGGCGCGTGACGCGCTACGCCTCGCCACCGGTCGCGACGGCCGGGGACTTGCGCCGGCTGCTCGATGCCTCGAGCGGCGCCGGTGCGTGGAGCGCGGTGCCGTTGATCGGCGGTGTCGGCGCGATCAACGCGCGGCTCTTCGTGCCGCGCGTCGGATGGACCACGCAGATGAGCGAGGTCAGCGACGAAATCGCGCGCAACGCCAACAATCTCAAAGTGCCGCAATTCGGCAACGCGCCGCTCGATCGCGCGGTCAAGGGGCTCGAACTCAGCATCGGCGCCACGTCCCTGCACGCGCCGATCAAGCGCGTCTTTCTGGTCGGAGAGTGACGATGCGCCTTCGCGTTCCTGCAGTTCGCCGCCGCATGACGTCGCGCGCCCCTGTTGGCGCGCCGCGTGGGCGCGCGAACGAGCGCGGCGCGGCGATCGTCACCGCGCTTTTCGTCGTCACTCTGGCGGCGATACTGGTCGCAAGCGTGCTATGGCGGCAACAGATCCAGGTGCGCCGCATCGAGAACCAGCGTTTGCTGGCGCAGGCGCAATGGGTCTCGCGCGGCGCGCTCGACTGGACGCGGCTCATTTTGCGTGCCGAAGCCGATACGGCGCCGACCGTCACGTATCTTGGCGGCGTCTGGGCGGTTCCGATCGCCAAAACGAAGCTTTCGGATTTTCTCGGCAAAATCGGCGTCGCGCAGGCGGGGCAAGGCGAAGACACGTATGTATCCGGCTCCATCGAAGACGCGCAGGGCAAGTTCAATCTTCGCAATCTCGTCTCCATACCGGCGCCCGGGCAGTTGCAGATCGACATTCAGCAGACGCTCGCCTTCCAGCGCCTATTGCAATCGTTCGGCTTTGCCGGGCAGCAACTCGCGCGGAAAACGGCGGTTTACATACGCGCGTCGCTCAAGCAATCCGCCACGCGTTTTCAGGCGCAGAACAATCCGTTGACGGGCAACGCTCAGCCGCAGCAACTCGGCGGCGCGGTGGGAGGCAATAATTTCACGAGCAAACCCGGGCTTCAGGATACCGACGACGACTCGGGCGATGTACCGCTGCAGATGACGAGCGTCGATTCGCTGCTGAACGTACCGGGCTTTACACCGGAGATCGTCGAGCGGTTGCGCCCGTTCGTGACGGTGTTGCCGACGCAAACGCCGATCAACATGAATACCGCCCCGGCCGAAGTGGTCGCCGCTATTACGCCGGGCATGACGGTTTCGACGGCACAGGCATTCGTTTCGCGACGCCAGACCGTATTTTTTCGAAACACCGGCGACGTGACGCTGGCTTTGCGCGGCGCCGGCGCGCCGCCGCAGGCGTCGGACACAAATTCGATTCCCATCGACGTCACGACGAGCTATTTTTTCGTCCATGGCCGCGTGCAGCATCGGCGCGCCGAAGTCGATCGCACGACCCTCGTCTATCGCGACCCATTGACGCATTCGACTCGCATCGTGCGCGTCGAAGACGCGCCTTGAGACGGTTTGCGAAGACCTGAGCCAACCAGGAGATAACGGCCTTTGAGCACGTTGATCGTATTTTTGCCGCCGCGCGACCCGGCAGTGCCGTCGCAGGAGTGGCAACTGCCCGAGATGCCCTTCGTCCTGTTCGACAAGGGCGGCCGCAAGGAACGCGCGGGCCGCGCGGAACTCGCCTTTTTGCCGCGCGCATCGACGACCGTCCTGATCGTCGCCGCGCGCGACGTCCTGATGCTCGCGGCGATGCTGCCGCCGCTCAGAGGACCGCGGCTCAGACAGGCGCTGCCGAACGTCGTGGAGGATCGGCTGATCCAGGACGCGGCGACGTGCCATGTCGCGCTCGATCCGCAGCCGCTTCCAACCGGCGCGCGTGTGCTCGCGGTCATCGACCGGGGGTGGTTCCGTTTCATCGTGGAGGCGTTCTCGGCGGCGGGACATCGAAGCTTGCGTGCCGTTCCGGTGACGCGATGCCTGCCTGCGCCCGCAGGCGTGGCTCCGGTCGCCGAGCCCGAACCGGCGCTTGCCGAAGCCGGACTCGCGCCGGCGGCAGCACCGCTGCAGCCCGCCGCATCCGTCGTCTCCGCACCGCTCATTGCTGAGCCGCAGCCTGTCGTGGCGGCGCTGCTCGGCGCGATCGGCGAAACGGCGCCCGCCATCCTGGCCGAGACGGCGGCAAGCGGCTCCCCCGCGCCGCTCGCGACAAGCGAGCCGCGGGTCGAAGTAGCCATCGCACGCGGTGCGCTCGGCGAGGGTCTTGCCGTGCCGGCTTCGATGCTCGCCTCGACGCTGTCGGCGCTGGCGGGCGGTCACGCGTTCGAGCTCTTCGAGCTCACCGGCTTGCCCGGAAGCGAGCCGCGGCTCGATGCGCCGGCGCCATACGGTACCCATGTCGCGGCGACTGCCACAGCCGCCGCGTTGTCGTTCGAGAGCCTCGCCCGCGCGGCACTCGACGCTCGCTTCGATCTTTGCCAGTTCGAGTTCGAGTCTCGGCCATGGCGGCTCGATCGCGCGACCGTGAGGCGGCTGCGCGTGCCGATCGGCCTCATCGCCGCGTCGCTCGTCGTCGCCATCGTCAGTGCGAATGTGCAGTGGTTCATGCTGGCACGCGAGCGCGACGCACTCAACGCGCAGATGACCGAATTGCTGCTGAACGCGTTTCCGAAGACGGCCGCCGTCCTCGATCCGCCGGCGCAGATGAAATCGCAGCTCGAGCGCCTGCGGCTTGCCGCAGGTCAGATGTCGCCGGACGATTTCCTCTCGCTGGCATCGCGGCTTGCCGCGGCGTTCGGGTCCCTGCCCGTCAATGGCATTGCGGCGCTCGACTATCACGACCGCCGGCTCGAGTTGACCTTCAAGCCGAACGTCAGTGCGGATCCGGACTTTTTGACACGGCTCGCGCAGCACGGCCTTGAGGGCCAGTTCGACAGCAACACGGGCAAATGGACCATCAGAAACCGGAGCGGACAATGAAGACCCTGACCGTGCTCGCCAACGCTTGGGCGGGGTTCTGGGCCGGACGCACGGCCCGCGAGAAAACGCTGCTGACATGGGGCGGCGCTCTGCTCGCTGTCGTGATCGCCTACTCCGTGCTGTGGGCGCCGGCTCAGCAAGGACGTGCCGAGCTGCGCGCGGCGTTGCCGGCCATGCAGCGCGAACTCGCGCAAATGACGGCCGAGGCGGACGAGGCCCGCGCGCTCGCGCCGGCCGCGCAGGGGGCGGCGCCCACGGGGCTTGCGCTCAAGGATGCGCTGGCCGCTTCACTGACGCAGGCCGGCTTCGTCTCACCGCAGGTGCAACTCGCCGGCGACGCCGTGCGCATCGAATTGAAGAATGCGTCGTTTGCGGCCTGGGCGATGTGGCTCGACGATGCCCGACGGCAATTCAAGGTCCAGGTGGTGGAAGCGCATGCGACGGCCCTCAAGGTCGACGGCCAGGTCGATCTGACGGCATCGTTGCAGCCCCCGTCGGCCGCGCGTGCAGGCCACTGACACGCAGCGAAACGTTTCCCGAGAGAACGACGAATGAACATCTGGATGCGCCGCATCGCCGCGGCGTTGCCTTGGCTCGCGATTGCCGGCGTGGCCTGTACCGCCGTGCTGCTCGTGTTGCTTCCCGCCGCATGGATCACACCTCAGGTGGCCAAGGCGACACAGGGGCACATCAATTTGATCGAGCCGCAGGGCTCGCTTTGGAGCGGCTCCGCGACACTGATGCTCGCAGCGGGCCCGGACGCGAGCGGCGCGACGGTCTTGCCCGGGCGCATCGAGTGGCAAACCGCGTTTTGGCCGTTGTTGGCGGGACGGTTGCACCTCCGGGTGCGGCAGACCGATGCAATGCCGCGGCCCGTAACCGTCGATGCGACGTTCGGCGGCGCCAGGCTCTCCGCGAGCGATATGGCGCTGCCGGCGGCTTTGCTGAACGGCCTCGGGGCGCCGTTCAATACGCTCGACCTCAAGGGCAGCGTCCACGTTACGTGGACGGAGTGGCACCTGATTCACAGGAACCTGTTCGGCCGCTTCGATGTGAAACTCAACGATATGGTCTCGCGCGTCTCGCAGGTGAAGCCGCTCGGCTCCTACCGTGTCGTGCTGCAGGCGCAGGGAGCGGCGTCCACGCTCGATCTGTCGACGCTCAAAGGTCCGTTGCTGCTGAGCGGTCACGGAACGCTCGCGGGCGGCGGCGTGTCGTTTCACGGCGAGGCGAACTCGGCCCCCGAGGCGCGCGACAATCTTGCCGGGCTCTTGAACCTGCTCGGACGCCCGACGGGTACCGGCACGGTCGCGCTCGACTATACGCGGTAGACAGCGCGAACGCGCTCGATTACCGCGCGAGCGGTGCCGAGGCGGGCGCGGCGCCCGCCGCAGTGGCGGCTTCACCCGCCATGCGCGCGACATCCCAGCCGCCGCCGAGCGCTTTCACGAGCCCGACCGACGACACCATCCGCTGCCCCGCGATATTGGCCAGTTTTTGCTCGGCGGCGAATGCCGTGGTTTGCGCGGTCAACACATTCACATAGCCGACCGTCCCCGCCCGATACTCGTTCGTGACGATCGCGAGCGCCTGCCGGGCCGAGTCGACCGCCTGCCGCTGCACGACGATCTCGCGCGCGAGAATGCGCTGCGAGGCGAGATTGTCTTCGACGTCCTGGAAGGCCGTGAGCACCGTCTGCCGATACGTCGCGACCTGCTGATCGTAGGCAGCGCGCGCGGCTTCGGTCTGCGCATGCCGCAGCCCCGCGTCGAAGAGCGTGGCCGCAAGCGTGGGGCCGACCGACCAGAACCGCGAAGGCAGCGTGAGCAGCTTCGAGAACACTGAGTTCTCGAACCCGCCCTGTGCCGAAAGCGTCAGCGACGGGAAGTAAGCCGCTATCGCAACGCCTATCTGCTCGTTGGCCGCGGCCGCCTTGCGCTCGGCGGCGGCGATGTCGGGCCGCCGTTCGAGCAGCGCGGAAGGCAGCTCGAGCGGGACTTCGGGCGGCTCGGCCTCGAGCGGGATCGGTTCGATCGAGAACGTCGAAGCCGGCACGCCCACCAGTACGGCGATCGCATGTTCGTTTTGCGCGCGAGCGACGCCGTTGTCGATCGCGGCGGCCTGGGCCGATTGCAACTGGGTTTGCGCCTGGATGACGTCCGAGCGCGCGGCAACGCCTTGTGTGTAACGGTTTTGCGTCAACTGCAGCGCCTGCCCGTAGGCCTTCACCGTATCGTCGAGCAGTCTTTGCGTCGAATCGAGGGCGCGCAACTGAAAGTAGGTTTGGGCCAACGTCGCCTGCGCGGAGAGCCGGGCATTTGCGAGCTCGGCCGCGGCGCTTTGTTCGCCGGCCCGCTCGGCGCTGACCGAACGGCTGACCTTGCCCCAGAGATCCGGCTCCCAGGTGGCGTCGAGCCCGATCTGGAAACTGTTCGAAACACGCGAGCGCGTCGTGCCGAACGCCGATGTACTCGAAAGTTGCTGGCCCGAACGTGTGGCGCTGCCCGACAGGCCGAGCGTGGGGAAATATGCGGCGCGCGCTTCGTCTACGAGCGCGCGTGCCTGACGGTACGCGGCCGCGAATTGGGCCACCGACTGGTTTGCCGTATCGAGCTGAGTCATCAGCGCATCGAGCCGCGCATCGCCGTAGATTGCCCACCAGGGGCCGCGGTCATGGCGATCGGCGGGCTCGGCCACTTTCCATCCGGGCGGCGCCTCCTTGAACGACGAAGGCACGGATGCTGCGGGCCGGTGGTAATCGGGCCCGACGGCGCAGCCGGCGAGCGCGAGCACGGCGGCCAACGCGGCCGCCTTGGCGACCGGCAGGAAAGGAAACACCGACAGGCGGCCGCCCGCGGCGGTGCGCGCGTGAATTCGAGAGGACTGCATAGGTGGGACTCGGCTTGCGATGCGGCGATGGTAGCGCAGTGCGTGCCCCGGTCGGGTTACGCCTCATTACAGTAGGACACGGGTTACCGCGCGGCCGAAAAAATGATTGCATGGGTGAATATTGACATGGCAACCAATTAGCGCGATATTGTCGACCAGCTCGACAAGCAGGCGTCATCTGCGGCACGACGCTGTGGCGATGGACCATTCAAGGGGATATGAATGAGCAACGCTGCTTCCTCGACGGCTTCGCCTCGGCGAGCCGACCCGCCCGCCCCGCTCACGGGCGCTACACTCGCGCTGCTGACGGTGGGCCTGGCGTTCGGCACCTTCATGGAGGTGCTCGATACGTCGATCGCCAATGTGGCGGTGCCGACGATCTCGGGCAGTCTGGCCGTTGCCGCCAGTGACGGCACCTGGATCATCTCGTCGTACTCCGTCGCGGCCGCGATCGCCGTGCCGCTGACGGGCTGGCTTGCGCGGCGCGTTGGCGAAGTGCGGCTTTTTACGCTGGCGGTGCTCGCATTCACGATCGCTTCGGCGCTATGCGGCCTCGCTGCGAACTTCGAATCGCTGATCGCATTCAGATTGCTCCAGGGGCTCGTTTCGGGGCCGATGGTGCCGCTCTCGCAGACGATCCTCATGCGCTCGTACCCGCCGCAAAAGCGCGGCCTTGCGCTGGGGCTGTGGGCGATGACCGTGATCGTCGCGCCGATCTTCGGTCCGGTGATGGGCGGCTGGATCACGGACAACTACAGCTGGCCGTGGATCTTCTACATCAATCTGCCGATCGGCCTCCTCTCCGCCTCGTCGGCGTATTTTCTGCTGCGTGGCCGCGAGACGCCCACCGCGCACCAGCGCATCGATGGCGTGGGCCTCGGCCTGCTCGTGGTCGGCGTGGGCTCGCTGCAGATGATGCTCGACCTCGGCAAGGACCGCGATTGGTTCAGCTCGCAATTCATCGTGGGGCTCGCATTGACTGCGGCCGTGGCGCTGGCGTTCCTGCTGGTATGGGAGGCGACGGAACGCACCCCCGTCATTGACCTCACCCTTTTCAAGGACCGCAATTTCGCCCTGGGCGCGATGATCATTTTTTTCGGATACATGGCGTTTTTCGGGTCCGTGGTGATCTTCCCGCTCTGGCTGCAGACCGTCATGGGATACACCGCGGGCCTCGCCGGCCTGGCGACCGCGCCGGTCGGCTTACTCGCGCTCGTGCTCTCGCCGATCATCGGGCGCAACATGCACCGGCTCGATTTGAGGATGGTGGCGAGTCTCGCTTTCACCGTATTCGCGATCGTCTCGCTCTGGAACGGGACCTTCACGCTCGACGTGCCGTTCAGTCACGTCATCTTGCCGCGCATCGTGCAGGGTATCGGCGTTGCCTGTTTCTTCGTGCCGATGACCACGATCACGCTCTCGAGCGTGCCCGACGAACGCCTCGCGAGCGCGTCGGGTCTCTCGAACTTTCTGCGTACGCTGGCCGGCGCGATCGGTACCGCGATCAGCACGACCTACTGGGAAAACGATGCCGTCTATCACCACGCGGTGCTGTCGGAATCGGTCAATGCCTACTCGGCCGCCACGCAACACTATCGCGACGCCCTGAGCATGCTCGGCATGGCGGGCAGCAGCGCCACGGCTCAGATCAACCAGGTCGTCACGCAGCAGGGCTACATGATGGCGACCAACGACTTCTTTCGGATCTCATGTATCGCGTTCGTGCTGCTCGCGATGCTCGTCTGGGTGACCAAGCCGAGGCGCGGTGCGGGCCCGGCGATGGCGCACTGAGTTCGGCGCTCAGTTGGCCGGCGCCGCGCCGGCCCTGACGAACTGTTTGAACTCGGCGGCCGCCTGCCACGGATCGGGCCGGCAACCCGTCATGCTGTCGCAATGGGCGGCGAAGCCGATCGTCTCGGAGCCGTCGGCGTTGGCCGTTCTCGTAATTTGATAGGCCAGCTTGCCACTGCCCCCCTCGGGGCCCGTCGTCACGATCAGCGAGTCGCTTGCTGTTTGCACGGGGTATTCGCTGTGGCGGCTGACCCACTGCTGGGCACGAGCCCACCAGCGTGCGCATTCGTCGGCATGCGCGCAGATGAGCGGCGCGGTGGCGGCCTGCATCGTGTCAGGGGTCACGCGATCCGTCGTCGAGCAGCCCGCGGCGAGTACGCACGCGGCTACCCATGGCATGGTCTTCATTCGGAACCGCCCCTCGTTGGTTGGCATGCCAGTTCGACGCGCAATGCGTCTCGGCGTTCGCGCCGGATCGCAGCAGCCTTGCCGTGGATCGGTGAAAACGGTTCCGATCGCCGATCGCCCTCAAACGCTGAAGCGTTCGAGCGTATAGCTGCGGTAATCGTTGACGAATGCGTCGAAAGAATCCGGGTCCGTGTCGCGCTCGAGCGCGGCCTGCTCCTGGAGCGAACGTTCGGCGAACTCGGTTGCCGCGCGCGCCTCGTCGGCAGCAGGCGGCCGCGCGCGAAAGTAGGCAGCGTGCGCGCGGCTTTGGGCCAGACCGAACGCGAGGAAATCCTGTTTGCGCTCGCGCATCGCGGCGAGCACGCGCGCGGACGGCGTGGTCTCGGGCGCCGCGAGTTTCGCGCGCTGCGCATCGAGCGCGCGCCGATGCGCATCGCCTCCGGCCACTGCGTCGAGTGCATCGGCGGCGAGTTCGATTTTCACCAGCCATTCGTCGGCCCAATCGACGAGCGGCACCTCGCGGCCGTCGCGCGTGAGCCGCAGGTTCGGCTTGCGCCCCTCGAGCGTGACGCGTCCGAAGTTCGCATTCGCCTCGATATAGGCGGCGTGGGGCAACGGCGGGCTGTCGTCGAGCGCGCACACCAGCAGATAAGCGTCGAGAAATCGTGCCGTTTCGAGCGAGATGCCGCACGGCTCGAACGGATCGATGTCGAGACAGCGCACCTCGACATACTGGACGCCGCGCGCTGCAAGCGCATGCAGCGGCCTTTCACCGGAGCGCGCGACGCGCTTGGGACGAATCGTCGAATAGAACTCGTTCTCGATCTGCAATACGTTGGTATTGATTTGCACCCACTCGCCGTTGCGATGGGTGCCGATGGCTTCATAGGGCGCATACGGCTCGCTCACCGCGCGCGCGAGCGCGTCGAGATAGCCGGGGAGCGAATCGTAGTCAGGCTTCAAGGCGGCCTGAGCCGTCGTGTTCGAGTAGCCGAGATCGCTCATGCGAAGGCTCGTCGCATAAGGCTTGTAAAGCGTCGTGGCATCGAACGGCTCGAGCGTGTGCGGCCGCCCGCGCAAGAAGCCGCGATCGAGCACCGGCGATGCGCCGAACAGGTACATCAGCAGCCAGCTCGTGCGACGGAAGTTGCGGATCAGCGCAAAGTAGCGAGCCGACTGGAAATCGACCGCAGTGGCGGGCGACGGCTCGGCCGCGTGAAGCAGGCGCCACGCTTCCTCGTCGAGCGAGTAGTTGTAGTGGATGCCCGCAATGCACTGCATCGTTCGGCCGTAGCGCAACGCGAGCCCGTGACGGTACACATGCTTGAGCCGGCCGATATTCGACGTGCCGTATTGCGCGATCGGGATTTCGTCGTCTTCGGGCAGCGCACCGGGAATCGAGTCGGTCCACAGCATCTCGTCACCGAGCTTCGAGTAGACGAATCGATGGAGCTCGTCGAGGCGTGCAAGTGTGTCGGCGGGCTCGCGCTCGGGTGAAGTGATGAGCTCGATCAGCGCTTCGGAGTAGTCCGTCGTCAGCGACGGATGGGTCAGCGCCGAGCCGAGCGCGCGCGGATGCGGCGTCATCGCGAGCGAGCCGTCGGGTGTGACGCGCAGGCTCTCCTTCTCGATGCCTCGCAGGCCGCGCGTGAGCACGTCGCCTGCTTTGGGCGAGCTCAGCACGGACAAGCGCCGCGCGAACGTCTCGGAGCGGATCGAAGATGGGTTGTCTGACATCGAAGCCAGCCCGGAATTCGCGCGTTTCGCGAGCGACGCCGGGCAATCGTTTTTGAGTAGCGGGCACTTTAACACCGCGCCAGGAAGCGCGCTTGGCGCATCCTCGGAGTGTCGTGCCCGTAAGCAGCGCGGACGCGCTCAGCCGCCGCGTGCGCCGGCCGCACGGTCTGCCGTCTCGTTCCAGAGATGCATCGCGGCGTAAGCGCGCCAGGGGCGCCAAGGGGCCGTGCGCGCATGTCGTGCGGCGGGGCGGGCGCACGATGCGTCGCGCGCGCTCAGCCACTGCATCAGCACGAGGTCCGTCGCCGGCCACGCGTCGGCATCGCGCCAGGCCCGCATGGCGATGTACTCGACGGTCCACGGGCCGATGCCCGGCAATGCGAGAAGCGCCGCGCGCAGCGTCGGGAGATCGGCGCCGGGAGCGCGTGGGTCGTCGGGGCGTTCGATCCGAACCGCGCCGGATGCCACCGCTTGCGCGACGCCTTGCAGCGCCGCGACGCGCTTGCCGGGCATGCCGATTTCGTTCAGATCCGCCGCGGCGAGGGCGGCGGGGCTTGGAAACCGCCAGGCGGTGCCGTCGTGCGTATGGTCTTCGATACGCGCGCCGGCGCGCGCCACGAGCCGGCCGATGAGCGTGGTCGCCGCCTTGACGCTGACCTGCTGGCCGACGATCGCACGCACGACGAGCTCGAACGCCGACCACGCGCCCGGCACGCGCAGGCCAGGCGCCGTTTCGACCAGGGGCGCAAGCAGCGCGTCGCGCCCGAGATGGCCGCCGATGCGGGCCGGATCGGCGCCGACATCGAACATGACGCCGACGTGCGCGGCGAGCGCATCGGCATGGCGGCTCGCCGGTCCCTGAACCGTGACGACGAGGCAATGCCGACGCGGATGCCGGCGCACGGCGAGTGTGCCGGTTTCGCCATGCCATTCGATGGCGCGGCGATAGACGCCGTCTTCGACGATCTCGACGCCGGGCGTTGCACGGCCCGCGAAAAAGCGCAGCACGCGCGGCCAATCGTAGGGCGCTTTGAATCGAAGCTCGAAGGTGACTTCCGGCGCGGCATTCAAGCGGCGTCGTCCATATCGGCACGTTTGTCTTCGGCCGCGGCGGCCTGCGGCGCGCGACTCGCCCCGCTGCCGCGCCGCCTGGCTTCCCCTTCGAGCAAAGCCGCTTTGCGTTCGAGGCCCCATCGGTAGCCTGCCAATGCGCCGCCCTTTTGGATGACGCGGTGGCACGGAATGGCGAGCGCGACCGGATTCGAGGCGCACGCGCTGGCCACGGCCCGCACGGCCCGCGGCTCGCCGAGCGATTCGGCGATATCCGTGTACGTCCTCGTTTCACCGTACGGTATCCGCCGCAACGCGTCCCAGACCCGTTGTCGAAACGCCGTTGCCGCCACATCGAGCGGCAACTCGAACGCCTCGCGCGAGCCGCTCAGGTAGGCCTCGATCTGGGCGATGAACGGCGCAATGCGAGCCGGGTCCTCTCCGAGCGAGGCATTCGCGAGCGCGCCGCGCAACTCGGCAACCAACTCGCCGGCGTCGTCGCCGAACGCAATGCGGCAGATGCCTTTATCGGTGGCCGCGACGAGCACGTGGCCGAGGACGGTCGGCGCGCAGCCGTAGCGAACGACAAGACCGGCGCCCTTTGACCGGTAGGTCGAAGGCGCCATGCCGAGATCGCCTGCGACGTTGCTGTAAAGGCGCGACGAGGAGCCGAACCCCGCGTCGAGCGCCGCGCGCGTGACGGGTTCACCGCGCTGCAAGGCATCGCGTAGCGCCGCGCCACGCCTTGCCGCTTGATATTGGCGCGGCGAGAGGCCCATGACGCGCGTGAACAATCGTTGCAGGTGGAACGGGCTCACATGCACGGCATCGCTCAACTGCGCGAGCGTCATTCGGGCCGACGGATCCGCGTCGAGGGCTGCACGGGCGCGCTCGACGATCGCGAATTCGCGCGGCAGGCCGCCCGGCCGGCACCGCTTGCACTCCCGAAAACCGGCCGCGCGCGCCTCGTCGGCAGTCGCGAAGAAGGCGACGTTTTCGCGGAGCGGCATACGCGATGCGCAAGAGGGCCGGCAAAACACCCCCGTCGTGGAGACACCATAGAAAAACGCGCCGTCGGCCTTGGCGTCGCGAGCCGACACGGCGCTCCAGCGTTCGTCGTCGGTTCGGTAGGCGGAATCCATGTTGTTCCTCGCAAAAAGAAGATCGATGAGCTTCACTGTATGCCTGCGCCGGGTCCTCCGCGCGCCGCATCTTGCGGTCTAATTTGGAGCGGCCGGAAACGCGGGCGCCAATGCTCACCACGCACCTTTCAATGTTCCGGCAAAAATATATTGCATTGCACCATGACTTTGTGTATAGTGTGACTTGTCTCCTCCATGTCTCCTCCTGATATGGATTCAACCCGCTCGTTTTCGAGCGGGTTTTTTTTCGTGCGCTCGCCGGGCTTCCGCGCTTGTATTCCGGCCACGCTCTACACTGGGCAACGATATTCGATCGAACCCATGAGAGGAGGTGTGCCGATGAAGCCGATCATCCGCGATATCGACCATGTGGTGATTCGCGCCGCCAACCCCGAGGCGTTGAAGCGCTTTTACTGCGATGCGCTGGGTTGCGAGTCCGAGAAGGACCAGCCCGAGCTCGGTCTCACGCAGCTTCGGGCCGGGCGCGCGCTGATCGATCTGCTGGCCGTGGGCGGCCCGCTCGACCGGGCCCAAAGCGGTGCGCCGGGCACGGGCCGCAACATGGACCACCTTTGCCTGCGCGTCGAGAACTACGATCCCGCCCGGCTGCGCGTTCATCTCGAAGCGCACGGCGCAACGCTGGGCGAGGAAGGCCGGCGCTATGGCGCCGAAGGGTACGGCCCCTCGCTTTATCTATTCGACCCGGAGGGCAATATGGTCGAGCTCAAGGGACCGCCCGAAACGCTTGCGTGAGCATCTGGCCGCTCAGCCGCCCGCCGGTTTGAGCTCCATCCACTCGACGGCCACCGGCTCGGCTTCGCCGCCGCTCACCCATGCGGAGCCGTCTTGAACCGTCACCTGAAGCCGCATCGTCCGTTCGGCAAGCCGCGCGAGGGCAGCGGCGGTCCCTTCCGCCAACGACCACACACGCAAGTTGGCGAGGCGCTCGGCCTTGCTGCGTACGCCCTGCCACCAGATATCCGACGTTCGACCGCCATAGGCAATCACGACGACATGGCCGGAGCGTCCGCAGGCTTTGGCCATGCGCCGCTCGTCGGGCTGGCCCAGCTCGATCCAGGTTTCGATGGCGCCGGTCAGATCCTTTTGCCACAGATCCGGCTCGTCCGTGTCGGAAAGGCCTTTGCAGAATTCGAGCCGTTCGCTCGCGAAGAGCGCGAACGCGACGATGCGCACCATCATCCTTTCGTCGGTTTCAGACGGATGGCGGGCGACGGTGATGGAATGGTCGGCGTAGTAATGCCGATCCATGTCGGCGATTTGCAACTCGGCTTTGTGGATCGTCGATTTGAGAGCCATACGGCACCGGAAAAATAGCGTTTCGCGGGCCGTGGCGCACCTTTGGGGAGCTGCAAAGGTGCATGACGCTGGGAGCTACAAACACGACACCGCGCCGGCATCGCATGCCGGCGCGTGATGATAGCGGATCAGGCAGGGGTACTACTGCTTGATGAACCGGTCGTGCGTCCAGAGGCCTTGAGTATCGCCATTGCCCGCGTTGACGAATTCGACGTCATGGCCAACGACTCGAACCGCCCGGAACGACGAGTGTTCAGGCGTGGACAAGCATTCATAGCCCGCGAAGAATTCCTGCATTTTCTGTTGCTCGCCGGCCTGTGCGTGCCGATCGGCCGCATCGAATTTGTCTTTCGACAGGCAGCCATAGGCGCCGGATCGGAGTTCGAAGGTTTGCTGCGGCTTGATGACGTTATCTTGCGCCTGTGCAATCGAGACAGCAGTGCCAAAACCCACCAATACGAAAAGCGATGCGACGTACTTCCTCATTTCCTGCCTCCCAATGCGGGTTTTTACTTAGGTTAGCTATGTGTTTAAAGGCAAACTAAAACCCACGGTTTTGAACATAGAACAGGCGCGAAAAAGAACAAGCACAATTTGTGTGCGGTTGCAAAAGCGACGGATTGTCGCAGCTGTGGCGCAGCGGCTAAAGCATGCGAATTGCATCGTCAAGCTCCCGTCCAGCCCCACCGGCGGAGGCGCGAGCGAAACTGCTCAGGGCCGAGTGGTAAGGCTTTGCGGCGCGAGCGACTTACATCGCGTCGGCGGTCCGCAACTGCCTCAATTGATCGGTTCGATATTGGTGCAGTGCACACAAGAAGGCCCCGGGAATTCCGGAAATCGCTCGAACGAATTAGCTGGTTACTGAATAAAAACAATGCCCGGTCGATAAATCGACGGTGGCAACCCAAATCGACGGTGGCAACCCTTCACGCATCGGTTATCCGGCATCGCGGCCGGCTTTTTGTTGCATTACGCATCGACTCATGGATTAATCGGGTTTTCCCTTGGGGGTTTCTCATGAGCTTTGCGCACTGGCTGCCATTCGCGATCGCATCGGCAATCGTCATCGTCATTCCCGGGCCGACGGTCTTGCTGGTCGTCTCTTACGCGCTCGGCCACGGTCGCCGCTATGCTCTGGCCACGACCGCAGGTGTGGCGTTGGGCGACCTGACGTCGATGACGGCGTCGATGGTCGGCCTCGGTGCCGTGCTGGCGGCGTCGGCCACCTTGTTCACCGCGATCAAGTGGGTGGGGGCGGCCTACCTCGTCTATCTGGGTGTGAAGCTGTGGCGCGCGCCTGTCGTCGAACGCGATGCGCCGGACGTATCGGAAACGCGCACCGCCCGGGTCTTCGCTCACGCGTATGCGGTGACGACGTTGAACCCGAAGAGCATCGTTTTTTTCGTTGCATTCGTGCCGCAGTTCATGGACCTGCACGCGCCGATGTGGCCGCAAGCCGTCGTCCTCGAGGCCACCTTCGTCGTGCTTGCCTCGTTGAATGCACTGGGCTACGCCATGCTTGCATCGAGCGCGCGACGCGCCATCCGCAGCCGCAAGGTTCAGCGCGCGGTCAACCGCACCGGCGGCACGATGCTCGTGGGCGCGGGTCTGCTTGCGGCAAGCTGGAAGTCGGCCAGTGCCTGACGCGCGATCCGCGCTGCTGCTGCGCGCCTGCGCTGTGCGCGCTGCTTGCGGCGCCTCCCGCTCGGCGCCGAATGCGCGCTGCGACGCTTAGCGCGGCACGTCGCAGCCGGTCGGCGCGGCCACGCTGCACTACAATGAGTTGCATCGGTTGCCACGGGAACAGGACGGAGGTTCATCGTGATCGAGCACTTCATATTGGGAACCTTTCTCGTGTTGCCGCTGGTCATCGTCGCGTTTCTTTTCTCCGACGAATTGTGGCAGGAGCACCGCAAAGAAACCAGGGTGCCGGGCATGCGGCGTATCGATTGGCGCCACCCTCTGCGCAGTCTGCTGCATCGTCATTGACGCCCGCAATGCGTCCGGTCGCTCTCTTGTTCCAATGCGTCCTCACTCAGAGATTCGCTGCGCTCCCGTGCGCCCGACACGTATAAAAATCCGATCGTAGGGTTGTGTAGGGAACCGCCGACAAGTTGTAGCCATTTGGTTCTGATCGCTCGCCGATCGATATTTTTTTCTCATAAGTATGACGACTTGCTCAAGCCGACGACTGGGGTGCCGTTGACCACTTTGTAGCCGGAAAAGCGGCTGCCACGCCCGACGCGCTGAGAGAGCAGTGCGTCGCTCGTGCGTTGATCGGGACTTTTAAAGGCGTCATAGAACATGAACTTATCCCAGATGAAGGTAGCGACCCGGCTCGGTATCGGTTTTAGCCTGATTTCATGCTTGCTGGTCGCAGTCACCCTATTCGCGCTTTATCGAATGGCTCAACTCGAGTCGTCGATGGTCGAAATCACCGATATCAATGCCGTCGAAGCCGGACTGGCGAATCAGCTCGATCACACCATCTCCAATCGAGCACTCGCGCTGCGCAACTTGATCCTCCTGCAAGCCGATCAGCAAGACCAGATCGCGATCGAGACGACGCGCTTCGACAAGGAAACGCAGACCTACGAGGACGCGCGCGCCAAGCTGGCGACGATGTTCCAGAACCCGCAGACGACACCCGAAGAGCGCGCGCTGCTCGACCAGATTCGTCAGCAAGGTGAGCTCTCGTTGCCGCTGATGATGAAGGCGAAGGAACTCGCACTGGCCGGTCAGCGCGAGGCGGCCTATCATGTGCTGCGCGCCGATCTGCGTCCTGTACAGGCCAAGTGGTGGAAGCTCGTGCGCGAATTGCGCGAGCTCGAGCGCCAGCAAAACGACATCGAAACGGCCAGCGCAAAGCAGTTGTACGACATGAGCCGCACGCTGATGATCGGACTCACCGTGCTCGCGGTCATCCTGAGCGTCGCGTCGGCATTGATCATTACGCGCAGCGTACTCAAGCAGCTCGGTGGCGAACCCGCAGCAGCAGCGGAAGCGGCCAACCGCGTCGCTACCGGCGACTTGACCGTGCGCGTGGCGACTCAGCCCGGAGACGACGCCAGCCTGATGTACGCGATGAAGACGATGCGCGACAGCCTCGTCGGCATCGTGGGACAGGTTCATCGCAGCACCGGCGCGATTGCGACCGCGGCGAACCAGATCGCGAGCGGCAATCTCGATCTCTCGTCGCGCACTGAAGAGCAGGCCGCATCGCTCGAACAGACCGCCGCATCGATGGAAGAGCTTACCGCCACCGTGCGCCGCAACTCGGAGCACGCGCGCCAGGCGAATGTGCTCGCCACGTCGGCATCGGGTGTATCGGAGCGGGCCGGTTCGGTCGTGTCGGAGGTCGTGCAGACGATGGGCAGCATCCACGAGGCTTCCCAAAAGATCGTCGAAATCATCAGCGTCATCGACGGTATCGCCTTTCAGACCAATATCCTCGCGCTCAACGCGGCTGTCGAGGCCGCGCGTGCCGGCGAGCAGGGGCGCGGCTTCGCCGTCGTCGCGAGCGAAGTCCGCTCGCTCGCTCAGCGTTCGGCCACCGCGGCCAAGGAAATCAAGGCGCTCATCGGCGGCTCGGTCGAGCAGGTCGCGCTCGGCAACAAGCTCGTACAGGAAGCCGGCACGACGATGAGCGAAGTGATGGATAGCGTGAAAGGCGTAACGCTGATCATGGTCGAGATCATGAGTGCGAGCGAAGAACAGGCCACCGGCATCGAGCAGATCAATCAGGCGCTCACGCAGATGGACCAGGTCACGCAGCAAAACGCGGCGCTCGTCGAGGAGGCCGCGGCAGCCGCCGAGTCGATGCGCGAGCAAACCGCAGCGCTCGTCCACGCGGTCGGCGTGTTCAAGCTCGAGCAGCCGGGCGGTGCATACGAGGTCGAGGCGGTGACGCATGGCGTACCGGCGTCGGCGAGCGCGCCCTGGCGCCTCGCCCGGCCCGCGGCGGCACTCATCGCTCACGACGTGCAGCCGGCCTGAGCATCGCAATCTATTTTCATCACACGTTCGCTTGAATGGCCGCCGCGCGCGATATCACGCGCCGGCTGCGGTGCCGCGACCATGCGGTACGGGCAATGGCGGCCATATAGCGGGGGCTGAACTCGAAGGAAGGGACCGTTCATGAGCTGCAAAGCGCTGAGCTCCTCCTCTGGCACCGAACACACCGAGACCCACGCACAGGAGCGGCATGCGACCGTGAGTGCGTTCGGGCCGAGCGCCGAGCGTCGCGAGCCGTGCGCACCGGCGAATGTGTTTTGGCACGCAGGCACCGTTTCCGGCGAAGCGCGCGCGCGCCGCTTCGGCTGCGCACCGCTCACCTTCTGGCTGACCGGCTTGAGCGGTGCCGGTAAGTCGACGATCGCGTACGAGTTCGAAAATCTGCTGATTCGCGACGGGCAGCCGTGCGCGGTGCTCGATGGAGACAACTTGCGGCACCGCCTGAACTGCGACCTCGGTTTTTCGGAGCGCGATCGTCATGAAAACGTGCGGCGCACGGCCGAAGTCGCCCGGTTGATGAACGAGAACGGGCTGGTCGTCGTAGCATCGCTCGTATCGCCGTATCGCGCCGATCGCGAGACTGCCAAGGCGATCGTCGGCGCAGACCGGTTCGTCGAAGTCCATGTGAGCACCTCGCTCGATGTATGCGAGTCGCGCGATCCGAAGGGGCTCTATCGCAAGGCGCGCAGCGGCGAGCTTCGTGGATTCACGGGCGTATCGTCGCCCTACGAGCCGCCCGCCGAGCCCGCGCTGGTCGTCGATACGGCCGCGTCGACGCCGACCAGTGCGGCGGCGGTTCTTCACGCCTACTTGCGTGAGCAAAACGGAGGTGTCGATCGTGTCGCTCATGGCTGATCGTGCGAGCAGCGTGCCCGAGCCCCATGCGGCGCGGGCTTACGATGTCTTCAACGGCGACGCCGATGGCATCTGCGCCTTGCATCAACTGAGACTTGCGCGACCGTTGCCGGCCGCACTGGTGACGGGCGTGAAGCGCGATATCTCGCTGCTGGAGCGCGTGCCGCGAAGCGCGGGTATCGAAGTCACGGTGCTCGACATCTCGCTCGATGCGAATCATGCGGCGCTCGTCGATCTGCTCGATGCAGGCGCGCGCGTCGTCTATTTCGACCATCATGCGGCGAGCCATGCGTTCGCGCATACGCAGTTGCGTTTCGTATGGGACGACTCGCCAAACGTGTGTACGAGTCTCATCGTCGATCGCGAGCTCGGCGGGCGGTTTCGCCGCTGGGCGATCGCGGCCGCGTTCGGCGACAACCTCGATGGCGTGGCGCGGCGGCTGGCAGCCGACGATGGATGCACGGCGAACGAGACCGATGCGCTCGAGACGCTTGGCCGCATCCTCAACTACAACGCCTACGGCGAAACGCTCGCCGATCTGCACGTTCCTCCGGACCGGCTTTATCGGGAGCTGCACCCATACGACGATCCGCTCGCCTTCATTGCCGATGCCGACTGCTACAAGGCGCTGGCCGCCGGCTATCGCGCGGATCTCGCGCGCGTGGCATCCGTCGAGCCGTATTGGCGGTGCGAGGGTGCGTCCGTCTATATGCTGCCCGATGCCAGCTGGGCGCGGCGGATTTCGGGCGTGCTGGCGAACCGGCTTACGCAGTGCGAACCGGGGTGTTCTTTCGCAGTCCTCACTGAATGCGCGAGCGGTGCGTATGGCGTCAGCGTTCGCTCGGGCGACGCGCGGGCACGGCCTGCCAACGTGCTGTGCGAGCGCTTCGCGAGCGGCGGCGGGCGGCGTGCGGCTGCAGGCATCAATCGATTGCCCGCGGATGAACTCGAGGCTTTTCTTGCTGCATTTCGCAGCTATTTCACCGGGACCGATCCGAGCGGGAGAGCGCTGGGACCGGGACCCGATCCAACCTAACCTACTCATTCGACCGAGACCAAACGATAAGGACTCCTGTCTATGAACAAGAGCAACCCGACCGGGGGAAACGGGAACCGTCCGGTGCCCGTGCTGATGATTCCGCTGCGCCGCTGCGGATCGCACGCGCTGCGGCTGCGACTCAATTTCAATCCTCAGTTCTACTCGCCGTATCCGCTGCATATCGTCGACTTCATGCCGCTTTTGCCGCTTTACGGCGACCTCGAAGACGACCATGCCTACTTTCGTCTGGTGAGCGATGTGGTTGGCCTGCAGGCTGTCAGCATGGTCAAGTGGCCTGGCGTCGTGTTCGATCCGGTTGAAATCTTCGAGGCCATCCGCCGTGCGCCGCGCAGCGTGCATCGCATCGTATGGGAACTGCTGCTGCGCTCGGGGGAGGCACGGGGCGCGCGCGTCGTCATGGACAAGTCGCTCGACAGCGTTCACTACGCCGACGAGCTGATGCGGCTCATGCCCGATATGCGGTTTCTGAATGTCGTGCGCGATCCGCGCGCGCAAATCGCGTCGATGAACAAGGCGATCATTCACGACTTCGACACGCTGCTCAATGCGCGAACATGGGTCGAGGCGCATCGGGCGGCCGATTCGCTGCTCGAGCGCTATCCGGAGCGCGCGATGACGATTCGCTACGAGGATTTCCTCGAGGACCAGGAGGCTACGCTGAGGAAGATCTGCGGGTTTTTCGGCATCGACTATTTGCCGCAGATGCTCGACGTGTCCCGCTCTGCGGAGGCAAAGCAGATCGCGCGGATGTCGGCGCTCTGGTCGTCGAACTGTTTTGCGCCGATCCCGGCGAATATCGACAAGTACAAAGCGCAACTGTCGATCGACGAGATCGCCATCATCGAAACGTTGACCGCGCGGTATATGCGGCGTTACGGCTATGAGTTGGCGACCGATGCCGCGATTGAGATCGATCCATCGGCCTTCGATGCGGCGCGCCGTCTTTCGGATGAGCGTAAGCACGAAGCATGGCGGACGCTGGAGGCAACGAATTTCCGCGACTACGTATTGCGACGCCAGCGCGCCGAGTATCTCGCGACCGTGCGCGTTCGCATGGAGACGTTGCGCACCGCGCGCCAGCCGGCGGGCGTAGCGGATCGGCAGCGGCTCGACGAGCTCGTGACGCCGTTCGAAGTGACCGACTGAGCGCGCGATCGGTTGCGGCGCATCGTCTATACAGACCCAAGGAGGGTCCCATGTCTGTGCCTTTGTCCTGGCTGCAAGCGCAAATTGCGCTTGCCGGCGCATCCGGCTTGTCGATCGGTTTCACGCTCGGGCTCGTCGGCGGCGGTGCCGGCACGCTGGCCGTCCCGCTGTTGCTGTACGTCGTTAAAATTGGCGATCCGCATCTTGCGATCGGCACGACGGCCGTGGCGATCGCGTTGACGGCGCTCGTCAATCTCATCACCTATGCGCGCGCCGGTCTCGTGCATTGGCGCACGGGCGCGTTGTTCGCGACGGCGGGCGTGGTGGGCGCGTTTGCCGGCTCCACGTGGTCATTGCGCGTCGACGGCAGTGCCATGCTGCTGCTGTTGGCCGGCATCGTGGCGGTTGTCGGCGCGCTGATGTTCTCGCGTGCGCAGCGCGGCAGTGCGTCCGAGCCGGGCCCGCTGCCGCGCGGGCGCGGATTGGCAACCGCGGGGGCGGGCGTTGCCGTCGGTAGCGTATCGGGCTTTTTCGGGGTGAGCGGCGGCTTTCTTTCGGTACCGGCGCTGCATCTGATTGCGCGCATTCCGATGCTCGAAGCGGTGGCGTCGTCGCTTGTTTCCGTTGTCGCGTTCGGCACGACGACGGGCCTCAACTATGCGATGGCCGGCAAGGTCAGCGTGCCGCTTGCGCTATCGCTCGTCGGCGGCGGGCTGGTGGGCGGGCGTGCGGGCATGCGCATGGCGAAGACCCTTGCGCGGCGCGGCGCGCTCCTGCGCCGGCTGTTCGCCCTGGTGCTGATCGCAATCGCCGCCTATATCGCCTATCGTAGTAGCGCGCCGCGCTGAACCGCCGGCTCGCATCCAACGAACAATCGTAGAACCTGAGACGAACACATGAGTACTATTTATCGATCGGCAGAGTCGGTCATGGCGACGTGCACGGTCACGACGAACCGCATGGACCACCTGGACTGGCTGGAAGCGGAATCGATCCACATTCTGCGCGAGCTGGTAGCGGAATGCGCCAAGCCTGCGCTGCTGTTTTCGGGCGGCAAGGACTCGGTGGTGGTGCTGCACCTGGCGCTCAAGGCGTTCGGGCTGGGCGCGAACCGC
>Ga0207647_10000159_pt1 | contig 53276 bp, 40 predicted proteins | sample KBSCornC2_FD_184295 | JGI IMG/M metagenome (GOLD analysis project Ga0207647, IMG submission 184295) | Corn rhizosphere microbial communities from Kellogg Biological Station, Michigan, USA - C2 (SPAdes) (version 2) | ecosystem: Host-associated > Plants > Roots > Rhizosphere ... | reverse complement strand
TGGTGTGTGCATTATCGCCGTCCTGCAGCCGCGCCCAGAAATTCATCTTCCAGGCCATGGACCAGCCGGTTGAGATATCGCCACGAGCCAATAAACTTACTTTAGCGGCCTTAGCCAGCTCAGGCGTTTTTATGGTACTGATCTGTCTGCCCGGATGCAAGCCAAACAAGTGTGATGCGTGGCGATGGGTATCTTTCGGGTCGTCGCGGTCGGTTTCCCACTCTTGCAGTTGCCCCCATTTGCCAATTTTTGGTTTAAGAAGATGATCTTTCAGCTCGGCAATATGATTGCGGTAATCTTTATCAATCCCCAAAATATCTGCCGATTCAATGTAGTTGGTAAACAGATCATACACAATCATCTGATCATAAGTCACGCCATCCTCAGTAGGCCCATGCTCGGGCGACCAGCCCAACGGTGATACCAGCGTACCGTCAGGGCGACGCTTCAGATGATCATCCCAAAATTCAGAGATCTCCTTCAGGATAGGGTAAGCAAATTTTTTCAGATAGGCTTTGTCTTTGGTGAACGCATAATGCTCCCAGATAGCCTGTGCATACCAGGCGCTGCCCGGCGTGTTCCACAAATAACTTTCGCCGCCCATGGGGTTGCTTTCAGTACGCAGCGTCCAGCCGCGCACGCCGGGATATTGTTTTTGGGTATTGATCTTCCTGATCTCGCGAATGGCGTTGATATGATCCAGGTAAGGGATGGCACATTCTGATAGGTTAGTCGGCTCGGCAGGCCAGTAGTTCATCTGGATGTTGATATTGGTATGATAGTCGCCGCCCCAGGGTGGGTTATTGCTTTCGTTCCAAAGTCCCTGCAGGTTAGCCGGCAGCCCGCCTTTGCGCGATGAGCTGATGAGCAGGTAACGGCCATATTGAAATATCATCGCCTCGAGCTCAGGGTCGAAAGTCCTTTTATAATTGATCAATCGCTGAGCGGTTGGCAGGGCCATAATAGCGGCAGAAGTGGTACCCAAATTCAAATGTACCCGGCCATACAGGCGTTGGTAGTCGGCAATATGTCTTTGCAATAAAGTAGTGTAGGGTTTGGTGTTAGCCACCTTCAAAATACTGTCGACCTTAATCGACGGCGCTTCGCCTCGCCAATGTGTTGCGCGGCTGTTATTGAAATCTGTAGCGGCGGCCAGTAGGATAGTTACCGCGTCGGCTTTGGTGATCTTTAGTTGATCGCCTTCTTTGTCGTCGGTTTGCTTAGTTAAGCTGCCGCCTTCCAGCTTTACCATGGCGGTAGCCTGGTATTGCATACCGTTAGAAAGCTTTCCGCTAAAAGTTAAACGGTTGCCATTTGCTGTTGCAGTATTGGGGCGGGTATCGGTTAATCGTAAGATGCCTGACAACGCGCCTTTCTTATCGGCAGTATAACGCAGTACCATTACCTTATCCGGAAAACTACAAAAATATTCGCGTTTGTATTTGATACCGTCCTTGGTAAAAGTAGTAGTGTGTACCGATCGGTTCATGTCCAGCTCGCGGCGATAGTCGGCAGGAATATCTGCGTCTGCAGCATTATCAAAATCGAGATATAAATTACCAAAGGCCTGATAAGCGCCGCGGTCCTGCTCATCACCTTTCCAGAGCGTATTGTCATTAAACTGGATCTGCTCGTGGTTAATGCCACCAAAAATCATCCCGCCGATACGGCCGTTGCCGATGGGATAGGCATCCGTCATCCAGGTTTTAGCCGGGCGATTGTCCCACATCTGCTGCGCACGGGCATTGCCAATAATCGTTAATAATAAAATCCCGGTAATAAATAATTTAAGGCTGGTTAGCTTCATATCTGCTGTTTATAAATGGCTATAGCCAAAACTAACTGAATATTGCGTTCAATTAATAAGCATTTCATTCTTTTCACTACTTGATTTTACCCTGAGCCGCGTCAGGATTTTGTTTCAGGTAGATGCGATACAATTCAAAGAAATCGGGCGCGGTAAGCAGCTGGATATTTGGGTCGAGCTTTTTCAGCTCGGCCACTACCTGTACATACCAGGTAGGGCTTTTCAGAATATTCCTGAACCAATGGAACGGCACATGGCGCGCATGCACTCTGTCATAAACCATCTGGGCAGCCACTTTAGGATCGCTTTGATTTATATCGGCGTCCGAGCGTATAACCGGCATATTGCCATGCAGCAGCGTTAGCGGCACCTTTTGCGGCACAATACCATTCGGACTAAATGCTGCATAGGCGTCCAGCCCTTTTTGATTCAAGCCGGGCGCTTGCCCGTCAATAATGAAACCCGTGATGGTGAGCCCCCATTTTTGATAGTAAGGTTTATTGTGCGCTACCCAGGCATCCAAACCATCAGACAAATCCGATATTGGTCGGGGTGCCTGCAACATACCCGGCATTAAATAACCCGCTCCATTATCGGCGGCAGCGAAATAATCATTGGCGCTGGCTGTTTCGCGGCGATAATCTAAAGCCATAGGCACGCGCTCGGCCAGCACGGGGCTGATGCACCACATCATGGGCACTTTGCCGCGGTTTGGGTCGTCCCACAAAGTAGGCGTAGTTTGCGATACCCATGAGGAAGCATCATAATCGCCAACATAAAAAACCACGAAGTTGCGGCCCTTGTAATCAATCTTGCCATCGGCAGTTAAATAGCCTTTTTTCTGCAATTCGGCGGGTGTAACCCAATTTTGCTTGTACTCTTTTTTAAGCGGATAATGCTGCCAGAAAGAAGCGTTGGCCAAAGCACCGTAACCAATAGCATCGGCATCTTTAAAAGCGTTAAAAGCGCTGATGATACGCGAGTATTCCCACTCTGTCGCCACATCTTCATGCCTGCCTTGTGCATGTTGGGTATACTTGAACGCCCACGGCGGGAAGCCGCCCAAGTAGGCGTAATCTTTGCCTTTATTTTGGTTGTAGGCAGTCAATAGTATCTCTTTCAACGTATTTACGTCGGTGCCTACGGCTTGGGCGGGGTCATCCGTAGCAGGCTCATCTGCCCAGGGGCTCAAATCAAAAAAGAAACCACGGCGACTAATAAAGAAATCATGATTGGAGAGTGTGTGATGATTGGGATTAGTGCGAAACGGGCTCTTTAACCATTGCTGGTCGATGTAGTATGCGCCGTATTTGGTATTCACCTTACCCGGCTTCATGTATTTTTCCAGAAACCACAGGTACGCATCGTCTTTGGCAGACCCACTGGATGCGCGCATAGTGCCCGGAATGGTACCCGTGCCGGTAAACATGGAAGAGCCGTCTTTATTGATGAGGCTAACGCGAACAGGGATTTTCGGTCCGCCGGTTATAATTTTTGAGTAGAGGCTTTGAGGGTCGGTATCATATCGCACTACAATCAAATCCTCAACACCGGCTATGGATGAGGCAACATTGCTGGTCGCCGCCACGTTTGGGTCGTAAACCACGGCGCCCTTAATTTTATTTTTATAGGCAGATATTAGGTTGATGGCATTGTTGTACAGCACGGTATCGCGCTTGCTGAGCCACTTGCCCGGCGCGCGGTATTTGTTCCACCAATAACGGTCGATATCGGCACTGCCATTCTTGATCAGGAACATGTAAAGCTGTGGAGTAGTGCGGTTGACTATACCTTGCAATGAGGCTATGGTATGCACATAATCCCAGGCATCGTTGATGGACCGTTGGTTGCCGCGTTCAAACTTTAGGGTCCATTGCAAGTCGATCATCCCTACAGGCGGCAACTTTTTCGACTGTGCAAAAGCGCAATTAAAACTCAGCGCAAACAGCAGCAGCGTCATCGCAAACATGTTCTTTTTCATGAATAAAACCTATAATTGGTGTTAGCAAATGTACTGTTTGCAACAATTATTTAATGTGGCAATTATTATGATTTGATGAATAAAATTTGTTTTTTTGACCGTGAGATAAAACAATCGCCCAACCCGGCGACCACCAAAACCAATTAAACTATTAAACAATTTATTCATAACCATTTGATGCACGAAGCTGCACAGAGAGCATCTTGCGGCCAAATACTTTAACCAATTAAACAAATGAGTCAAAAACCAGCATTTACCGAGAAGAAATTCGTTGTCACGCTTATTTTCGTCACGTCGTTGTTCCTGATGTGGGGCGTACTGCACGCCATGAGCGACGTATTGAACAAACACTTTCAAACCGTATTAAACATATCCATCGCCGATTCAGGACTGATCCAGTTCTCGGTATTCGGCGCTTATTTTATCATGAGCGTACCGGCAGGTTTGTTCATGAAAAAGTATGGTTATAAACCAGGCGTCATTTTAGGTTTGTTATTGTTCGCAGCGGGTTTATTCCTGTTCGTTCCGGCAGCTAATGCGGCTTCATTCACTTTTTTTAGGATAGCATTATTTATAGTTGGCTGCGGTATGGCTACGCTTGAAACGGTGGCCCACCCTTTCGCAGCATCATTGGGCGATCAACGTTCAAGCGACCTGCGCGTAAACTTTGCGCAAACCTTTAATGCAGTAGGCACTATTATAGGTCCGCTTATTGGTGGCTTCTTCCTGCTAAGCGGCGACACTGTAAAAAACACCGACTTAACCTCGGTTAAAACACTATACGTATCTATCGCTATAGTGGTGCTGCTTATAGCACTGGCCTTTGTTTTCTTAAAAATCCCTGCACTGTCTGATCCGCACGACGCCACAAGTTCTGACGATGCCGATGCGCTGAACGTTGATCCGGAGCCAACAAAACCATTGAGCTCTCACCGTCACTTTGTTTGGGCCTGCGCCGCACAGTTCTTTAACGTAGCTGCACAAGGCGGCACATGGGCATTCTTTATTAATTATGGCACCAACATTATGCACTTTAGCGATACCAAAGCTGCATATTTTATGAGTTTGTTTATGGGGATGATGCTGGCAGGACGTATCGTAGGTACTTCATTGATGACCTTTATTGCTCCTAACAAATTGCTGGCGACCTTCGCTGCAGGTAACATCCTGATGTGTATCATTGTTGCGCAGCACCTGGGCTGGCCGTCATATATTGCTCTGTTGATGATTAACTTCTTCTTCAGTATTATGTTCCCAACCATATTTAGTTTGGGATTGAAAAACCTGGGCAAACACACGCAACAAGCCTCATCATTTATTGCGATGGGCGTTGTGGGCGGTGCATTCTTCCCTTACATCATGGGCCAGATTGCTAACCATGACGTGGCTACAGCTTATTATTTACCAATTATTTGCTACGTAGTGATTTTCTTATTCGGCTTTAAATTTTATAAAGTTAAACACGCTTAAGCTTAGCTTTTGAGTATAAATATGCGAAAAGCCACCGTCTGCAGACGGTGGCTTTTTTTGTGATCATTAATTTATTTTTCAAAAAATAAACCTACCTATTGCATCGTACGAAATTTTTCCTATCTTTGATTTATGAAAAATGCAAAAGACGACGAAATCAAAAAAACTGAACCCACAAAGGCCGAATTGGAAATACTGCAGGCGTTATGGCAGCATGGCCCTTCAACCGTACGTTTTGTGAACGACAAACTGAATGAGCAACGCGATGTCAACTACACATCGACCCTGAAACTCATGCAGATCATGGTCGACAAAGGCAGCCTGAAAAGAGACGAGAGCCAGATGAAGCACATTTACCATGTAGCAGAGGCTAAGGAAAAAACCCAGCACCAGTTGTTGAATCGTTTTGTAGACTCGGTTTACCAGGGGTCGGCAAGTAAGCTGGTGATGCAGCTGCTGGGTAACAAAAAAGCAAGTAAAGAAGAGCTGGACAGCATACGCAAAATGCTGGACGATATAGAAATGAACAATCAATAACATCTTAACTGAAACATCATGGCATTTTTAACCACATCGCCTGCAACAGAGCGCTTTGTTAGTGCACTTTGCAACACCTTAGTGCATTCATTATGGCAAGGCCTGATACTGGCTGCCGTAACCGGATTAATTGTACTGTTTACGCGCAAGCACAGCGCGGTTATGCGTTATAATTTGCTGATATCGGCACTTGCCCTGTTTGCTGTTGGTGTTGTGGTAACGTTTGCCATGCAAATGAATGAGTTCAAATCTACGGCTACCGATGCTGTAACGACGATCAATAATGTTACTGCAAACGCCGCAATCCAAATCGATACCCCAACTCCTGCTCAGAATTTTACCGATAGTTTATTTAGTTATTTGAATCAACATCATAACGCCATTGTGTTGGTGTGGTTCCTGATTATCTGTGCCAAGAGCATTCAATTGCTTGTAGGATTAATAGGCGTTCGACGTTTAAAACATACCAAAGTAAACCAGGTAACGGTAGATTGGTATAACCGTTTACAGCAATTGGCCCATAGCCTGGAGATAAAAAAGCGTATCGAGCTGTTAGAATCAGGTTTGGCTAAAGTGCCTATGGTGATTGGCGCACTTAAGCCGGTAATATTGATGCCTATTGGTTTGCTTACTGCCTTAAGTACCGAAGAAGTGGAAGCCATCCTGGTGCATGAACTGGCCCACATTAAACGTCGTGATTACCTCGTTAACCTGCTGCAAAGTTTAATGGAGATTGTATTCTTCTTTAACCCGGCGGTATTGTGGATCTCGCAGCTTATCAAAGCTGAAAGAGAAAACTGCTGCGACGATATGGTGCTGTCGCAAAGCAGCAATAAGGTTAGCTATATCCGTGCACTGATTTCTTGCGAGGAATACCAGGCGGCCGTACCGGCCTATGCTATGTCTTTCGCAGGCGATAAAGCTACCCTGATGAGCCGTGTAAAACGCATGGTAAGCAATCGTAACCACACCCTTAACCTGTTTGAGAAAACGGTGTTAGCAGTTTGCCTGGTGGTTTCCGGGCTATGTATTTCGGCTTTTGGTCAAAAGGCGCAGCGGGAATATATAGCCGATACAGTTTCAAAAGTCATCGACAATATTCAACATCAAATACAAAAACCAAAAGAAACGGAGCGTTTAATTAAGGAGACAGATAAGTTAAAAGAACAAACCGAACGGCTGAACAAAGATGAAGACAACCGCGCACCAGCCATAGTTGAAAATAACTTGCCTGATAAAAGTCGCCATGAGGCGGCCACTCCAGATAGCAGTAAGATGTATGTAACTGTGAATTTCAAATTGGATTCAATGAAAATCAGGATGGCACCTATGAAGATCAAGATCAATCCAAAATTTAAACTTGATTCAATGAAAATACGCATGGCACCTATGAAGCTTGATCCCAAATTTAAACCGGATTCACTGAAAATACACATGGCACCCATGAAACTGAATTTGGGTAACATAAATATATCCACCAAAGTAAAATACAAGGTCGATACCAATACTTATTCAAAAAAAGAGGCTTTTGTTACCAAATCCGATGGGCAATTGTACAAACCTCAAATAAACAGGACAGCATTTGCAGTGTCAGTGCCAAAACCATCTCAATCGCCTGATACAAACAAAGAAATCCGCATAAAGATGCGACCTAAGTTTGAAATGTCAGATGCCTTATACGATGCGCATTTGATTAAAGACAAAAAGAATTATAAAGTTATCCTCAACAATAAAGAAATGGTGGTAAATGGCGTAAAACAACCTGAAGACGTCCACCAGGCTTTTCTTAAACGCTATCAAAAAAGCCCGACCGACAATGTTAATTTGACGGAATCTGTAACCAATTAAAAATAAGCGCGTCTTATAATAAACTAACACATTACCATGAAAACATTTAAAACGGTTTTATTAACCGCCTGGGCTTGCTTTGCTCTAAATTTCGCCCTGGGGCAATCTGCGGGTTATCAAATAAGCGGCAAGGTAACCGACCATAACAGCAAGTCTGTCGACGGGGCCACGGTGAGTTTGTTGGCAGCAAAAGATTCGTCCCTGATAAAAACGTTGGTAGGCACTGCAAGTGGTAATTTTAGGTTCGATAATGTTAAAGACGGCAACTATTTTGTACGGGTTACCGCTATAGGCTTTGGCAATTACACGAGTAATGTTGTGCAGGTTAATGCTAAAGCTGTAAACTTACCTGTTATACGGTTACAATCAGCCAGCACTGCCTTGAAAGAGGTATCTGTTGCCGCGCAAAAAGACTTCGTGGAGCAAAAGATAGATCGTACAGTGGTAAACGTTAACGCGCTTATATCGAATACCGGAGCTAATGCCCTCGAGGTTTTACAAAAGGCGCCCGGCGTTATGGTCGATCAGGACGGCAACATCACCTTTAAAGGTAAAGGCGGTGTTATGGTGATGATTGATGATAAACCCACCTATCTATCAGCAGCAAACCTGGCAACTTACCTGCGCTCCTTACCCTCATCAGCCTTAGATAAAATTGAGCTGATGGATAATCCACCTGCTAAATATGATGCGGCGGGTAACGCGGGTGTTATCAATATCAAAACTAGAAAGAATACCATCAAAGGGTTCAATGCTTCATTTACCACTGCCTACGGTATTGGCTTTTATGGCCGCTGGCGCGAGAGCCTGAATTTGAATTACCGGGTAAATAAGGTGAATATTTTTGCCAACCTCGGCTATAACAACGGCCAAAATTACCGCAAACTGGAACTCGACCGCGATTACCTTCACCCCGACGGCTCAACAAATTTTACCTTTAAGGATATTTCTATTTTCAGGCCAAAAAACAGAGGCTATAATGCCAAGATCGGTGCCGACTTCTTTGTATCGCCAAAAACAACATGGGGTATTGTGTTTACCGGCGGTTTATATAACAATGATGATGACAGCCCGGTTTATAGCTCGTTTTATAATGTCGGCGGCGGTCTGGATTCTGCTATCAACACCCAAAACATATCGCATAATAAATTCAACAATGGCGGCATCAACGTTAATTATAGCCATAAGTTTGATACCACCGGCACCACGCTAACCTTCGATGTGGATTACATTCGGGATGTTTCAGGCAGCAAACAAACGTTCATTAACAACACGCTATATCCGGACGGAAGTCTGATCAATTCGCAAACTATTGCTAATGATCTGCCCGCGGTTATTAACATCTATGCAGCCAAGGCAGATTTTACAAAACCCTTAAAACACGATGGCAAGTTTGAGGCGGGTGTTAAATCAAGCTATGTAAGCACCGACAATGCGGCCAATTATTTCAATGTGGTTAACGGTGTAAGCACCATCAACTACGACAATACTAATCGCTTTTTATATAAAGAGAACATTAATGCCGCTTATGTAAATTACAATCAAAGCTTTGGTCGCTTTGGTTTACAGACCGGACTGCGCATGGAAAACACAAATGGACAGGGCCACCAGTTGGGCAATGTGCGAAAACCCGATTCACTATTTGTAAATCATTATACCAATTTGTTCCCTACGGTTTATCTGTCTTATAAGTTGGATAGCGCAGGGCACAATACTTTTGTTGGGTCATACGGGCGTCGCATCGGCCGGCCAGGCTATGGGCAACTTAACCCATTTTCGAATATTATAGATAAGTTCACTCAATTTAGAGGTAATCCTTTTTTACGACCTGAGTTTACTGACGAATATAAAGTAGGTTACAACTACAAAAGCCTGCTGAGTGTATCGTTACTTTACCGGCATACCCACGATGTGCAGGGAGAAACCATTTATCAGGACGGAATTATTTTTGCAAGCACCCCGGGCAATATCGGCTACCAGAAAAACCTGGATCTATCGGTTACCCTAAACTTACACCCTACCAAATGGTGGACAGCCAACGTTAACGGCGACCTGTTCAGAAATGCTTACCGGGGTCTTTTATATTCAGGCATGGTAAACCAGGCCGGCAATACTTTTGCGGGTAATGCCAATAACCAATTTACGCTTGGCAAGGGTTGGAGCGCCGAGCTAAGTGGTTTCTTCAGAACCGGTAGTGTTTACGGTCAGTTTATTTCAATCCCTACCGGGATGGTTAATTCGGGCCTGCAAAAAAAGATCATGAAAGACAAGGGGTCTATCAGATTAAACGTTAACGACATGTTCAAGACATTTAGCCCGAGTGGCCGTATTACCAGCCTGGCCAATGCTAATGTTACTTACCACAACTTTGTCGATACCCGCGTAACCACGCTATCTTTTACCTATAATTTTGGTAAAGCCATCAACAATCCACAAAAGCGGCAAACAGGCAGCGCTGATAGCGAACAGGGACGGGCCCATTAAAATGTTTTGAGGCTACGATCGTCCGCATAAAAAAATCCGCCGACTACTTCACAGCAACCGGCGGATTAGTGTTTTTGAAATTATTAATCTTAGATATAACGGTTAATCAGGTTCTCCAGGTATTCCTGTTTGCCACTAATTGCTTTTGGTTCGCCATTTTCAACGGCGTACGCACGTAAATCTTCTAAAGAAAGTTTACCTTCTTCAAATTCTTTGCCTTTACCGCTATCATAAGAAGCATATCTGTCTTTACGCAGTTTTTTGTATTCTGATTTTTGCAGGATGTTGTCTGCAGTGATCAAAGCACGTGCAAAGGTATCCATACCGCCAATGTGAGCATAGAACAGATCGGCCGGATCAGTTGAGTTTCTGCGGATCTTAGCGTCGAAGTTGATACCACCACCCTGGAAGCCGCCGGCTTCTAAAATGATCAGCATTGATTCTGTAAGCTCATTAATATCGTTAGGAAACTGGTCGGTATCCCAGCCGTTCTGCATGTCGCCACGGTTAGCGTCGATTGAACCTAACAGGCCTGAATCAGCAGCTACCTGTAACTCGTGCTGGAAAGTATGGCCCGCCAAAGTAGCGTGGTTAACTTCAATGTTCAGTTTGAAGTCGTTTAACAGATCATATTTCTGCAAGAAACCAAATACCGTAGCCGAATCATAATCATACTGGTGCTTGGTTGGCTCGCAAGGTTTTGGTTCGATAAAGAAAGTACCTTTAAAGCCTTGCTTACGGGCATAATCTTTAGCGGCATGCAAGAATTTAGCAAAGTGTTCCTGCTCGCGTTTCATGTCAGTATTTAACAAGGTCATATAACCTTCGCGACCGCCCCAGAAAACATAGTTTTGACCGCCCAGTGCAATGGTGGCATCTAAAGCAGCTTTAACCTGCGCAGCGCCATGTGTTAACACATGAAAATCAGGGTTAGTAGCAGCACCGTTCATATAACGACGATTCGAGAACAAGTTGGCAGTACCCCAAAGCAGTTTCACGCCGCTTTCGGCTTGTTTTTGTTTAGCGTATTCAACCAGGGCAGCTAAGCGACGCTCGTTTTCAACGATGTCGTTGCCATAATCAACCACGTCAACATCATGGAAACAGTAAAACGGCAGGTTCATTTTGGTCAGGAACTCAAATGCCGCGTCCATTTTGTCTTTAGCACGCTCAACCGGGTCGGCTTTTTTATCCCAGGCAAACAGGTGCGTAGGCTCGCCAAACGGATCGGCGCCGCTACCTACAAATGAATGCCAGTAAGCGCCTGCAAAACGCAGGTGTTCTTTCATGGTTTTACCTGCAACTACCCTATCAGCATCATACCAGCGAAACGCCAGCGGATTATCTGATTCTAAACCTTCGTATTTAATTTGGCCAATGCCTTTAAAAAACTCTGTTTCGCCTTGAATTACTTTCATAATTTACTTTTTATGTTATAATGATGTTATGCCAGGTTAATTGACTGGCTATAGCTTAAAATTTACTGATCAGATTTATTATTCAGGTTCGCCTAAAATAAACGATTGGCCGAAATTATATTTATTTTTTGACTTGTGCAATCGATTGCAAAATAAATTTTTATTTTTTTTTAAGTATCATTACCATCCAAAATGGACCCAAAGAAAAAAAGAGTAACAATTTATGACATTGCGCGGGTGCTAAATTTGACCGCGTCAACGGTATCGCGCTCATTAAATGGCAATTCGCGCATTAATGAAGATACCCGTAAACTGGTGGTTGCCAAAGCGCGCGAAATGAATTATCGCGCCAACAGCCTGGCTTCAAACCTGCGTAAAGGCAAGTCGCAAACTATAGGCATTGTGGTGCCAAGAATAAATCAAAGCTTCTTCTCAAACGTGATTGCCGGTATTGAAAGCATCACTAACGAAGAAAACTATAACCTTATTATTTCTCAATCGAACGAGTCGCATGAAAAAGAGATCAAGGGGGTGAATACTTTGATCAATCAACATGTGGATTGCATAGTGATCTCGGTAGCTGCCGAAGGCGATAATTACCCCCATTTGCAAAACGTCATAGACCACCAGATCCAGCTGATACAATTTGACCGTGTGGTTGAAAATATTGAATCTGTTAAGGTGATCAATAATAATGAACAGGCCTCGCGTGAGGCTGTTGAGCATTTGATTGCTATGGGATATAAACGTATCGCGTTGCTGGCCGGGCCGCAGAATTTGGACATCTTCCGCGACCGTAAAGCCGGGTATATCAAAGCTTTGCGCGCCAAAAAAATGCCCATAACAGACGAATTGATCATAGAAACCGGCAGCAGTAACGAACAGGATGCCGATTTTATACGCAAACTGCTTACCCTGCCTGAACCGCCTGATGCTATTTTCGCTTCGCGCGATGACTTTTTGGCTTTGGGTGTTTTAGAGGTAGCTAATGACTTGGGTATAAAAGTACCTGAGCAACTGGGTATCTGCGGTTACTCGAACGAGAACTTTACACGCATTACTACCCCATCGCTTACTACTATTGACCAATATGGCGTAGAAATGGGCAAAACCATAGCCCAAACTTATTTTGATGAGATGAACGGCCGGAATGAAGAAACAGCCGTTAAGATCAAAACCATCAGCATTAAGCCTCAGTTGATTGTCAGGGCGTCATCGCAACGCAAATAGGAAATAACAAGCCTTATTTTCTCCCAACTACGTCATCGTGAGCGAGGAACGAGCATGACGATCTCTGAGCCGCCTATCGTGTAGAGATTGCTTCGCTACGCTCGCAATGACGGCTTTTTTTGGTTTTGCCTAAAAATTAACTACACCCTGATAAGCCTTTTTGGGCTGCAGATTTTGATCAAATAGCAGCGGATAATTTTTGCGGCCGCGGACAGGGAAGTTATCCAGCCATGACCCCCTATCTGACACGTTCCAGAATGTAACGCCTGTTATGTATTTCTTATACTCTCGAAATACTTTGAAGGCCATGGCATACAGGTCGGCTTGTTTCTGCTCGCGCTCGGGCGTGAAACCGGCGTCTTTAACGTCCTTATCTTTGTTGGTATAAACAGACACGTCCATTTCTGTAATCTGAACCTTAAGCCCTAGCGAGCTGAATCTTTTTATACTGGTTATCAACGCATCTTCTGTTGGGTCATTGATTGACCAATGCGCCTGCAAGCCAATACCATTTACAGGAATGCCGGCATCAATCATCCTTTTTAAAAGCTGATATACGCGTTCTCGTTTAACCGGATTTTCGGTTCCATACTCATTATAAAACAGTACAGCTTTCGGGTCTGCTTCATGAGCATATTGAAATGCCTTGAAAATAAAATCCTCTCCGCATATCTGGTACCACACCGAATTACGCATCGGTTGATCACCACCGTCAGCCACTGCTTCATTCACAACGTCCCAGGCATAAAGTTTGCCTTTATAGCGTTTTACAACCGTGTAGATGTGATCTTTAAGCCGGCTCAATAAAACTTCTTTGCTTACCAGCTTTCCGTCTTTGTCATGAATGATCCAGTCGGGCGTTTCCTGGTGCCAGCATAAATTATGGCCGCGCACACGCATGTGGTGCGCCTGCGCAAAATCGACAATGGCATCAGCATTTTTCCAATTGTAAGTGTTTTCCTCGGGATGAATTGGCTTCATCTTCATAGCATTCTCAGGCGTCAGGCTATTAAATTGAGTCAGGATCAATTGTCGCTGAGCCGAATCGGTCAGGTTTCGCGGCCCAACAGCAACACCTATGGGGAAATAATCTTTATAATAGTCTTTCAAGCCTTTAACAGTCGACTGCGCATTTGCATTGACTGCTATAAAAAGCAGCGAAAAAAATAAAGTAATATTCGTTATTGACTTTCTTATCATAATTCAACCATTGCTTTAATAACACCATTTGCCGGATCCGTCCATTTAGAAAACTCCGTAGCCACCTCGTCAAATTTAACACGATGGGTGATATAATTAGCCGGATCAACCATTTTATTTTTCATGGCCCACAACACATGGTCAAAATCTTCATGTGTTGCGTTACGGCTGCTCATTAAGGTAGCCTCGCGCTTATGAAACTCGGGATGGCTAAAACTGATCTCGCCTTTTTGTAAACCTATTAGCACATACCGCGCCCCATGCCCCATGTATTGAAAAGAATTATTGATAGCCTTCTGGCTTCCGGTAGCGTCAATAACTACAGTCGGCATGTCGCCGTTGGTAATTTCCTGTAACCGGGCCATTACATCGTCGGTCAAGGCATTAATAGTATGAGCTACTTTTAATCTGTCCCTGCAAAAAGCCAACCGCCCGTCATTAATATCCAAAGCAATGACCTTACCACCGGCAATGCGGGCAAATTCCATGGTACCTAAGCCAATCGGCCCGGCTCCTACTACCAATACAAACTCGTCTTTTTGTACAGCGGCTCTGCGCACGCCGTGCGCGCCTATGGCCAGCGGTTCAACCAGCGCGAGCTCGTCCATAGTTAAACCATTGGCAGGCAATAATAGCCGCGTAGGTACCTCTATATATTCGGCCATGCCCCCGTCGGTATGTACACCAAGCACCTTAATGTTTGAGCAACAATTGGGCTTGCCGGTACGGCAAGCCAGGCATGTCTGGCAGTTAACGTATGGGATAAGGGTCACCAGATCGCCTGCTTTAAAGTCGCCGTTACTAATTACTACCTCGGCCGCCAGCTCATGCCCTAAAACACGCGGATAATTAAAGTAAGGCTGCGTACCTTCAAACGCATGCAGATCTGTCCCGCAAATACCAATGCGACGTACACGCAAAAGCGTATTGCCTTCGGCGGCGTCAGGCTTTGGGCGATCAATATAAACAAGTTTACCGGGTTCGTCGCAAACCAAAACTTTCATCATATCTAATAATTTGGATTGAATAAATTTTTGAGACGCCAAGTTAGCTGTTTTCTGCGCGATGTCAATACAGCGGCGCATCACTTTATTGGCTTTTTACTGTCGATTATATGCAGTAGCGCAGGCCTTTTCGCTGTTTTCGTCTAAATCCATTAAATTCGCGGCATGTTAACCGTAGAGAAGATTGGTGGCACCTCGATGAGTGCGCTGCAAGATGTAATTAAAAATATTGTCCTGTTTAATCCCGATCAGGTATATGGTCGCGTGTATGTAGTTTCTGCGTTCTCGGGCGTAACCAATATATTGCTTGAAAATAAAAAAACCAAAGCGCCAGGCGTCTACAAAAAGCTGGCTGACGGCGAAGATTATGCCACAGCCTTACTTGATGTAGCATCGCAGCTCAAAACTTTAAACGCTCAGTATGCCCCACTAGGCCTTGATCTGCAAAAAGCCGACGCCTTTATAGACGGCGAGATAGAACAGGTTTTACGTTACCTGGATAGCGCCACTACTATGCTGGCATCGGGTTATCTTAATGAAGGTATATTGTTGGCAGTACGCGAGATCTTAGCATCAATCGGCGAGAGCCACTCGGCTTATGTGCTGGCAACTATCCTGCAAAACCAGGGTGTAAATACGCATTTGATCGATCTGGCCGGGCTACATGACAGTCGCGCGATGACCATCAACGAGCGTATCAAAGATTCATTTGCAGCTATTGATCTGGCCAGCAGCGTTTGCATTGTTACCGGATATGCCAAAGGTAAAGAGGGCATTATGCGTGAGTTTGACCGCGGCTATTCTGAAGTTACTTTCAGCAAAATTGCCGAGATACTGAAACCTCAGGAAGCCATCATCCATAAAGAATACCACCTTTCAACCGCCGACCCGGGTTTGGTAGGCGTTGAAAATGTTAAACCTGTAGGCAACACCAATTATGATATCGCCGATCAGTTGGCCGACGTAGGTATGGAAGCCATCCACCCTAAAGCATCGAAGCCTTTAGAGATGGCCGGCATCCACCTGCGCATCAAAAATACTTTTGAGCCTGCACACCCGGGTACACTGATCACCAAAGAATATATCTCTGATCTGAATCGTATTGAAGTTATCACCGGTACAGACAAACAACTCATCATCGATATTTACGACCCGCTGATGACCGGCAACGTGGGTTCTGACCTTGACATTATGCAATGCTTTGCCGACCACGGCGTGAGCTACACATTCAAGACCACCAGCGCCAATAGCATCAGCATTGTGATATGGGAAAATGATTTGCAGGAAGCTTTGATCAATACCCTGAAATCAAAATTTGAGCGGGTTACTTATAAGCCTATAGCTATGGTATGCCTGCTGGGTACCAACATGGGGCAATCAACCTTGTTAGCTAACGCGACGACGGCACTGGCCAAAGCCGAGATAGCGGTAATTGCAACCGGCATGGCCAGCGGACGTGTAAACATGCAGTTCGTGGTTGATCGTGAGCAGTTTAAACCTGCTATTATTGCGCTCAACAAAGCGGTTGGATAGTCTTAATAAATTAAGGTTGGCCCGACTTATAATGATGGAACGGGTAGCAGGTTTATTTAAATATTGATCAGCGGCGTTGAACTTTATAACCCAAACCAATGTTTACATTCACGAATATGTTGCTTTGTTTATTATTCGGTCCGTTATTTAGCTTGTAGTTGTCGTCTATTCTCCAATTGCTGTCAGATACTTGCAGGTAATAGCCTATTCTTACGCCAATCGGTATTGAACGATGTATGGTATAATTGTCTACTCGCTTATCTTTAACACCAATCAGGTAATCGAATCCGCCCCCAAATTCAAACCCTGCCCGTGGATTCCACAGCGTTTTACTAGATGTTGAATTAAGCAATTCAGACGAAAACTCTGAAGTATTTTGGGTGCGCCTGTCATCACGGATACGTAACATGGCTTGTGATAAGTTTAAACCTATAAAGGGAAATAAACGCATATCCTGATCATCGGAAACATTATATCCAACTCTTCCATAAATCTGAAATTGATTGTATTTCGCCTTGATACCGTTTGTCGTATTCGCAGCAGAAGAAGATGTGAAACTGGCACCTATACCATCTTCTACAACAAACTTTTTGTGAACATGATTCATAGACAGGTTAAGCCAATAATTATTGTCTGGTAATGACGGGATGCCATTTGCGTTAAGGATACCATTTAATTGCCCTAATTTACTCGGGCGAAACATCCCCTGAACCTGAAAGGTGCCTGCAACATCTTTAAACGTGTTGGTTTGGGCTTTTGCAGATGCCGCAAGCATCAACATACCCGCAGAAAATAACAGTGTTCTAATCAGTTTTTTCATAGCAGTTTTTATGTGGTCTACTTATAATCTACAAGAAAGGATTTGTTTTGTTTACCAGTTATCAAAATAGTGTGCCGGTGTTTGGTAGAAGAATGGCTTCAACCACTTATGGCAGGCAACCAATTTAAAGAAACAGAGGCCATGTAAGCTTATTTAATTGTTTTACTTGCGAACTCACATCTTTTTACTACTTTTGCCATCCGCAAACGGGGGATTAGCTCAGCTGGCTAGAGCGCTTGCATGGCATGCAAGAGGTCATCGGTTCGACTCCGATATTCTCCACCAACAAAAAGCCCACTATAAAAGTGGGCTTTTCTGTTTTTAAATACCGCCAGGGCCGCCAAAACCACCACCTGGAGGAGGGCCGCCGGGCCCTATATGAAAGATACCGGGACCACCATCGGGCGAGCCGGGACGCTTTCCCGCAAATTTTTGCAGTCGTAAGGTAAAGGTTAGCATGAAATAACGACCAAGACGATTGCTTTGTGTTTGGGTGATATAATTGCCGTTTTGTGTATTAGTAAAACCCGTGTTTTGGTTAAACAAATCAAAAGCCGACAGACACAGCGCCCCTACATTTTGCTTCAGGAATCGCTTTTCAATATAAGCATTTAAGATATTCGGATTTGTTGCGCCGCTGTATCCGTAATAAAGCGTTTTGGTGTAGTCATAACTCAGCGTCCAGGTGCCGAAATAGTTTTTACCGTTAGCGCCCAAATTAAGTGTACGAAAATTATTGTTAACGTTGTTTTGTGTAAGCGAGTTATTGGTGCGGGTAATACCATAACTGCCGTTTAGTTCGGCATCAATTATGTTGGTAATATCCGTGCGGAACCTAAATCCCTGGGTTAAGTTCAAACTTTTGGCCAGGTTCTTTTGGGTAGTAAGCTCATAAGTATTTGGCTCTATATTGCTTATGTAGGAGATATTGTTGCTATAACTGATATTGCCGTTAAAAAACAAGGTATACCTACGCTCGTCCCAGGGTTTGGCGTAAACATAGTTACCCATAGCGTTATAAAATCCTGCTGCGTTTTGGTATTTGGTTAATATGGTACCGGCCAGTTTGCTGTCGGGCGTATAAACCTGTGGGTAAGTAATGGTATTGGCTACTATCTTATTATCTGTTTGGGTGAATGATAAATTAGCAAAAAAGATATTCCCCGACTGGAAATCAAACTGATTATAACGTAAACTGATATTGTTGTTAAACTCAGGTTTCAAGTCAGGATTACCTTGTATGGGATAAAGGCTGTTTGAAAAATCTGCCACCGGCTGCAGTTCACTATAGGTGGGCTGGTTGCTGGCACCGCTATAGTTAAACGTAAACGACTGCATGCGCGACATGTTGTATACAAAGCGGGCTGTCGGTGCAAAGTTTACGGTGCTTATCCGGGTATCAACCCCGGTTTTGGCCGAGTAGCCGTTTAATAACGAAGGCTGCACACTCACACCAAGCGTGTAATTATATTTTTGTTCGATAAAGCGATAATTAAGCCCTACCCGGTTAGTGATGAAGTTAAAAGCATAATCATTACTTAACAAATCATAACGGTTACGCACGCCGCCTGCTGCAAGAGTGTCGGTGGTTTTGTCTGACGTAGTGTGGGCATAATGGTAGGCATAGTTCAGCTCTAAAAACGAACGTTTGCTTAATGGCTCTATATAAGACATAGTAGCACCAACACTATCCAGCTTCACATCGGTACTTATCAATTGATTTGCCGGCGCGCTTTGTGTGCCAGCCAGGTAAGTATAAACCGGATTTTGTGTTTGTGTTAGCGATGTTGATCCGCCACTCAGATTAACGCTCAGGTTACGGCCCGATGTACCAAACTTGTGATTATACAACACGTTAGTTCCTACGGTTGGCGAGTTGGAATTAGTTGTCGAATTAACATTGTAGTTGCTTACCAATGCATTATTTCGGGTGAGTGAGCTGGTTTGATATTCAGATGTATTAACGCCGGCATAACTAAAGGTAGGCGATATCTTCAGGTAATTAAGATCATCCATTTTATACTCCATATTGAAGTTAAAGCGATGATTAAGCTTGCCATCAATCTGGTTACTGCTGTAGTTATTGATACTTGGCGATGTAAGCGACGTATTACTTTGAATACTTGAGCTGATGGTGTTTACCGTATTATCAGAAAAGCTATAACTACCATATACCGATATTTTTTTACCCCACTGGTCGCGATAGTTCAAGCCGCCTGATCGGGTGGTTGAAATACCATTATTATTGCTGCCGCCACCCATAGGGCCACCCGGACCGCCGATGATAATACGCGCGCCACCCCCGCCGGGCCCACCGCTCCGCGGACCGCCCCCACCAAACGAAAACAGGTTGGTATTGGTGTTATTCAGGTTAACCAGGGCGGCTATTTGCTGGTCGCCGTTAAATTTGAATAAATTCGCTGAAGCCACATAGCGATTGGCCTCGTCTTTACCCAAAACACTTCGTTGTGCATCTGCACCATCGCCTAAATTAAGCTGTCCAAAATAGCCGTAATTTTTATCCTGTCGGACGGTAATGTTCAGCACCTTCTCGGGGTCGCCGGTTTTAAGGCCGGTAAGATTGGCCTGGTCGCCATAATCGTCAATCAACTGAATATTCTGTACGATGCTGGCCGGTAAATTTTGAGTGGCTGTTTTAACATCGCCATTAAAAAAATCCTTGCCGTTGACCCGCACTTTGGTTACACTTTTACCCTGGGCGGTAACGTTACCGTCCTTATCCACATCAACCCCCGGCAGCTTTTTCAGCATATCCTCAACAGGCGCCCCCTCCTGCACTTTATACGCAGAGGCGTTAAACTCGACAGTGTCTTCCTTCAGTTTTACCGGATTTATGCCTACCACCTGCACCGTATTCAACAGCTTAGAATCTGTATGCAAAACAATGGGATCAAGTGTAACTATTTGCGCATCGCCGACGGCATAATTATGACTGTACCGAGCATAGCCTATTGCATAAATATGTAATATAAAATTAGTGGCAGGCACATTCTTTATGGTGAAATTTCCGTTAATACCTGTCCCCATTGAAACGCTGTCTTTACCGGTAAGCAAAGTAACCGTAGCGCCGGGAACAGTTGCCCCGGTAGTATCTTTTACTACGCCGTTAATGGTGCGTGCTTGTTGCGCCATTGATGCAGTGGCTACAAAAACCAATGCAATTGTGATGAGTTGTGTAAGCTTTTGCATGATTACAGATTAAAATCCGGCTCAAATAAAAGCTGCTTTTTTTTCCTTATAAAATACGATAGACGAGCTGGTAAAGTTGATCGACCATTCAGAGTTTCGGGTGTTTTGAATGCATAAAATCAACCATTTAAGATATTGGTCGGCAAAAAGTCATGGGTTGTCGGTAACGCTTGGCATATTGCCGATAGCCTAACGCCAATTGATTGTTTATATTTATCCTTGTATTGGTAATTTGACCATTATGGGATTGTTTAAGAAGAAGTACGCATTTATTCTGGCTCACCTGTTTTTCTGGCTTATATTGGCCCTGGGTGTGCTATATAATCACCCTACCGACTGGGGTACGAACATCCCGATGAGCTTTTGGGTACGCCAAACCATTCTGTTGGTAATATTGATCATCGTATTTTATGTTAACCTGTATTTGTTGATACCGCGCCTGCTATTTCGCAACAAAGTTTGGTTATATGTCGTTTCGGCAATTGCGCTGGTTGCATTAGTAACTTATTTGAATGAGACGATTGTGTCAATATTTAAACTCAATTCTTTCTTCGCCAGTTTGCCACCCCCACCGGGCATGCCGCATTTCAAACATCACCGCCAGGTATTTATACGTCGCATTGACACCTTTGTACCTGGCCTGAATACATTAATGGTGGGGCTTGGTATCACCATCAGCTTCATACAAAAATGGCAGCAGGAAGTAGCATTGCGTCAACAATTAGAACAAGAGAAAGTAAGCTCAGAACTGGCCGTTTTAAAGGCACAGATCAACCCGCATTTCTTTTTTAATACGCTGAATAATATCTACGCCTATACATTATCTGACGGGGATGTGGCACGCACCGCCATCACTAATCTTTCAAAGATGATGCGCTATGTGTTGTATGAAGCAGAGAGCGGGCAAGCGCCGTTGGCTAAAGAAATAGCGTTTATCCGCGAATATACCGACCTGATGAAATTGCGTATAAGTAATAAAACCAGTGTTATCCTAGAGGTACCATCGCAAGCGGGCAACGAAATGATAGCACCGATGCTTTTTCTGCCTTTTATAGAGAACGCTTTTAAGCATGGCGTAAGTGGTGTTGATGAGGGAACAATATTGATACGCATTACACAGAACGCCGGCGAAATAGATTTGTACGTAAAAAATACAGTTTATGAAAACAAACGCGCAAACGAAGATAAAAGTAACGGTATAGGTATTGCCAATACCACCCGCCGGCTTGATTTGTTATATCCCGGCAGGTACACCTTAACGACCGGTATAAATGATACTTCAGAATTTGAAGTTAAATTAACACTACGCTCATGACACTGAAATGTATAGCGGTTGACGACGAACCACCGGCACTTGATCTGTTATGCCATTATATAGGTCAAACACCTTTCCTCGCGCTTTCGGCAAGGTTTAATAATGCCATTGAAACCTTGCGATATCTGAGCGAATACGAGGTCGATGTGCTGTTCCTGGACATCCAGATGCCTGATCTGAGTGGCGTTGAGCTGGCACGTATACTATCCGGACGCAATGCAGGCAAATCGCCCATGATTGTGTTTACTACCGCATTTGAGCAGTTTGCTTTAGAAGGTTATAAACTGGACGTGATTGACTACCTGCTTAAACCATTTAGTTATGAGGATTTCATGCGGGCGGCCAATAAGGCGCTAAAATTAAGTCAGCCGAAAGAGATTAAAACGGAAAGCCGCGCACCTGCCTCAGAAGAATACATTTATCTGAAAGTTGAATTCCAGATTGTGCGTATGGCCTGCAGAAATATCTTATATATTGAAGGACTAAAGGATTATGCCAAGTTTCACCTGGCTGATAGTGACAAAAGTTTGTTATCGCTCATTACCCTAAAAGCGCTTGAAGAGAAACTGCCGCAGGACAAATTTCTGCGTATCCATAAGTCGTATATCGTATCGTTAGATCATATTACCGCTGTGACCAAAAATGCGGTTTACATCGGGCAGGTGATGATACCTGTTTCAGAACAATATCGCGAAGCATTTACTAAATTCATCAGCAACTGGAGCTGATATTATCGCGGCCTAAAGTAGTTGAGCCTTGTTTGCTCGTCATGGCATCTGTCGGCAAAGCCGTAGTCAGTTAACAAATTAAGGGTTTTGTAAACCAGCGCCCGGCTCACCACCATGCCTGATTCTTGCAGCTGCAGCCAGAATGATTCTGCATTAACCGGTTGTTCCAGTAAGAAAAAGGCGCGGCAAAGCTGTCGTTTCTTATCAGTCATAGTTCTGCTTGCGGTAATCGGTCTACCGGCTATTCTATCGTTATTCATGCGGCGCTTTGATTTATTCTGACTTCTAAAAAATGAAGTAAAGGGCCACGGCCCTTTACTTCATTGCTAATTAATTGGTGAGGAATCGGCATTCACTCTCTGATGCTGACTCCTACTCCACGCTGCCAGCCAGAGGCTGGCAACTATACAAACCACAAGCGCCATCAAAGCAAGCACGTTCTTCAAAACATTAATCATATTCGGTAAATGATGAAGCAAAAAAGATAATTATACCTCACCTTTAAAAATGCGATAGACCAAACCACCAAAAGAATAGACGAGATTACCGGATGTATCGATGGTGAACCCGGCGTTTGCGGACAAAACTAAAAAGGTATAGACGACACGCAACCGCTACCTATGCGTTTTAAGCAAAAAGCAAAGTATTTTTAACTTAAAAAACAAACAAATGTTAATAACTATTGGTTTTCAACAAAATATGTTTATCTTGCTTTAAATCCTAACACCATGAGAGTAACTGTATTATTAAATATTACCCTGATTGTACTAACTGCCGTAATAGCAGCAGACATTATATTAACCGTTTATAACTCTGGCGAAACTGATTATACCGGATTGATAGCTCCTGTAACCGCGTGGCTAAGCTTATTCCTGATCAGGATCATACATGCCAGCCGTCAAAAAACATTAGAGCAACTGGACTCAGTAAGGGTAAACAAATTTTAAAGGTTATCAGATTGTATACCAAAAAGGCATTCGTCAACCGGCGGATGCCTTTTTATTTTAGAAATCTATCATCTGCTAAAAGCCTCTCACTATTTTCAAATTTTATTGAATTACTCAGTTAAGTATTGTTTATTTGCACATTAATTAGAATTAGTCTAATTATATGATATCAATCTTACTCATAGACAATCAGGAGCTTACACTAACCGGACTGACAAATACCTTTGCAGCCTACCCAAATTTCGCGCTTATTGCTTATCAGGGTGAGCTTGCTCAAATTGATCATGCCATCAAACAGCACCAACCGCGAGTATTGGTTATGGATCCTTTTTTGGAAAAGGAAGGAGTTGAAAAATTAAAGCAGCTCAAAGCCAATTTCGAAGATCTTCAGTTTTTGGTGCTAAGCAACCAAACACAATGCGCCGATATCATCAGCATTTTTGAATTGGGTATAAAGTGCTACGTATCCAAACTGTCATCGACTCAGGAAATCATAGCAGGCGTAATGGCTGCCGCAAACCACGAAAAATATGTATGCGGCCAGGTTAAACAGCAGCTTACTCCAGCCGGATCACCGCTAATACAACTCTCTGATATTCCTAAATTTTCAGAACGCGAAAAAGAGATCATCCACCTCATTGCGGCCGGCGTATCTGATAAGGCCATCGCCGAAAAACTTTTTCTGAGCTTCCACACCATCCGTACCCACCGGAAAAACATAGCACGTAAGCTTGGTTTCAGCTTAAAAAACGCTGCCGAATTAGTTTCATTGATTAGCTATTTGAACGACGTTATTTAGAATGATTTTAATATACCGCATATGAGGTATAGACCACTATTTAGATTTAGTCTAAATTTGCATACAGAAAATTCACAGTTGCGCCATGAAAAAAAATCTATACATCTTAAGCAGCTTGTCAGTAGCCCTGTTGCTGGCAAGCTGCAGCAAAAAAGACGATCCTACATCTGCACCGGTTTATACCGTACCTACTACCTATAACTTCAGCAACGCAAATTTTGCCGACGCTACTAACCGTTTGGGCATGATTGCCGAGATACAAAACGTTGAAAAGGCAGCTACCACCGGTGTAGTTGATGGCGATAAAGCTAAAGCCATGTTTACCAATACCAACTCACCTTTTACTACAGCCGCTTACAATACTTCAGGCATTCAGCTTAAGGACCAGACAGCAGCTTTGTTTCAAACAGATGTGCTGCGTTTTATTGACACTTTGGTTGCGGTAAGCAAAACCGGTACCGCCGCCAGCAGAGGTGTTGCAGGTGTTGGCGCAAGTACTGCTAACGCAGCTTCTAAATATGCCTTAACTGCAAATGGTATAAACTATGCACAGGTATTCAACAAAACTATAATGGGAGGCCTTATGGCTTATCAGATAGTAAGTATCATGAATGCGGCAAATGCAGGCGCTATCGATAACAAAACCGCTACCAATAACAGCACTGCTTTAGAGCACGCCTGGGATATGGCATTTGGTTACTGGGGCGTCCCTATCGATTTCCCTACCAATAAAACCGGCACAAAACTGTGGGGCAGCTACAGCACACAAGTCGACTCGGGCTACCATGCCAACAAGATCCTAATGGACGCTTTCCTGAAAGGCCGCGCGGCTGTAAGCGCAAAAGACACCAAAACCATCCAGGAACAATCGGCTATTATTCTTCAGGCGATGGAGCGTTTAACCGGCGCCGTTATTTTACAGGAAGTTAAAGAGGCTAAAGAATCCATCAGCGACAACATTGTGCGTAACAGCCGTTTGTCTGAATGCTACGGCTTTGTTTACTCTTTAAAATACAATCCTAAAAGAACAATTACTGACGACCAGATCAATGCTATACTGGCATTGTTCCCTAAAAACTATTATGACCTGACCTTAGATCAGCTAAACGCTATCAGGGATGCGGTTGCCAAGCAATACAATTTTGAAAGTGTAAAAGATATCCTATAACAATTCATATCATTCGGGTTAATAACAACGCCAGTCGCATTTAGGTGCGACTGGTTTTCCTATAAATACAACAACATGAAAAAAATCATTTTAGCGGCTCTAACATTAATTGCAGGTTTTGTAATTATGCAGTCGTGTAAAAAGTCGGGAGCCGACAGCGCAAGCAACAACAACTCATTTGATCGTAAAGGATTGTTAAGCAATGTTAGCACTAACATTATTTTACCAGCTTATACGTCGTTCCAAACATCAGTAAATACTTTTAGTGCTGCGATTGTTGCTTTCAACGCCGCGCCCGATGCGACGAAGCTAACTGCTGCACAGAATGCATTCATTGCACTGTACAAACAATGGCAGTGGACCTCATTATATGATTTTGGCCCGGCAAGTCAGGCTAATTTCAGGGTAAATATCAATACCTTCCCTACTGACGTTACCCAGATCAATGCTAACATTGCTTCGGGTACTTACAACCCAAATTTGCTGGCTAACCTGGCCGCTAAAGGCCTGCCGGCACTTGATTACCTGTTGTTTGGTGTTGGCGCCGACAATAACGCCATACTTGTACAATATACCACAGACAGCCAGGCAGCAAATCGTAAAACCTATCTGGCTACTCTTACTACGGAGGTAAAAACACGCACCGATGCGATAGTAAGCGCCTGGAACGGATCATATAAAGCTACTTTCCTGAGCGCCGATGGTACTGATGTGGGTAGCTCGCTTGGCCAGATGGTGAATCAGCTGGTTTATGATGAGGAGATCCTGAAAAACTTTGAGATAGGTATCCCTGCCGGCGTACAATCAATGGGAACCACTTATCCAACCAAAGTTCAGGCTTATTATTCTAAAATTTCTTTGCAACTGGCGCTACAGCATTTACAAGCTACGCAAAATCTGTATTTAGGTAAAGATGGTTTGGGTTTGGATGATTACGTGGCAAAAGTAAACGCCAAATACAGTGACGGCAGATTATTAAATGATGCTATTAAAGCGCAATTTGTTATTGCACAAACTAAGTTACAAGCCCTGTCCGATCCGCTGTCTGACAACATCGCCACCAATAATGCAGCGGTTGTGGCGGCTTATACTGAGTTGCAAAAACTTACGGTAATGTTAAAAACCGATATGACATCGTCATTAGGTATCCTGATCACTTTTGTTGATAACGATGGCGATTAATCGCGACAGTTTCATCAAACAAAAATTCGGCGAATGGTTCATTTCGCCAACGCATATCGCTCCGCTTGCTACACTCCGAATAGCATTCGGAGCGATCATGTTAGTGAGTACCCTACGCTTTATTTCGCGCGGCTGGGTGAGCTCATTCTATATTAAACCCCGGTTCCATTTTACATTTTATGGTTTTGGCTGGGTAAAACCTTTTGGCGAAGCAGGCACTTACGCATTATTTGCCTTGATGGCGATTGCTGCGCTGATGGTAACCATCGGCCTTTTTTATCGCGCAGCCATAACCCTGTTTTTCCTGACGTTTAGCTATGCCGAGCTGATGGATAAAACCACTTATTTGAATCACTATTACTTTGTCAGCATCATTGCTTTCCTGTTGATTTTGGTGCCTGCCGGCAGATATTTTTCTGTCGACGCGCGTTTACGACCACAAAGTAAAGTCGACTATGTGCCGGGCTGGTGCATTAATATTTTTAAGCTGCAACTGGTGCTGGTTTATTTTTTCGCAGGGCTGTCCAAACTAAATTATGATTGGCTTATAGCCGCCATGCCTTTGCGCATCTGGCTGCCGGCCAATAGCCAACTATGGCTTGTCGGTGGTTTGCTTACCCAACTTTGGGTAGCTTATGTATTCAGTTGGTTCGGTTTTCTGTTTGATTTGCTGATTGGCTTTTTTCTCCTGGATGGCCGTTATCGCGGCTGGGCCTATTTGTTTGTGTTGATTTTTCACCTGTCTACCGGCTGGTTCTTTAAGATCGGGATGTTTCCATACATCATGATCTTTGTAACGCTGGTTTTCTTTTCGACAGAAACTCATTTAAAAATATTAAAAGCCATCGGCCGGTTGTTTGGAGCGAAACCCCAAAATGTCGCGCCGGACAAAACCTATCAGCTGCCATCGGCTGCAAAAGGAATAGTTACAGCAATACTGGTCTTACACTTTGTACTGCAGGTCATCGTTCCATTCCGCTATCTGATGTATCCCGGCAAATTATACTGGACGGAAGAAGGTTACCGATTTTCATGGCGCGTAATGCTGATGGAAAAAGGCGGCACAGCTTTCTTCCATGTAAAAGACCCGCACACCGGCAAACGCGCTGAGGTCATCAACTCGCTATACCTTACCTCTTTCCAGGAAACCCAGATGTCCACACAACCCGACATGATTTTGCAATACGCACATTTCCTGGCTGATGTTTATCGCAAAAAAGGCATTCAAAACCCGGTAGTCACCGCCGAAAGCTATGTAACACTTAACGGTAGCGGCAGCCGGTTATTTATAGATACTACCGTTAATCTGGCCGCACAACAAGAAACCTTGTTTGGCCACAACAAATGGATACGTCCGTTTAAAGACAATAAATAATGAAAATTACTTCTATCCTCCTATTCTTACTTTTATCATCATCAGGGTTGTACGCTCAAAACTTAACAGGGCATATTACAGACCAAAACAATCAATCCATTGCCGGGGCATGCGTAAGTATAAAAAGCACCAGCCTCAAAACTTTATGCGATACCTCTGGCAATTTCAGCATCCAATTAAAAAATGGAAAATACAAACTGGAGATAACAGCTATAGGCCGCACGGCGGTTAACAAAGATGTCGAAGTAAACGGCTACACGCGTGTTAGCATCATGATGCAAAAAAGCGATCACTTACTGAATGATGTCGAAGTAAAAGCCGGGAAGAACCAAACATCAGGCATCACGCGCTTAAAAGCGGTGGAGGGCACCAGCATAAACGCAGGTAAAAAGAGCGAAGTAATTGTATTGGAAGATGTAACTGCCAACAAGGCGACAAACAACACGCGCCAGATATACGGCAAAATAGCAGGCCTGAACATCTGGGAAAGCGATAACGCAGGCATCCAACTCGGTATAGGCGGTCGCGGATTGAACCCAAATCGCGTTACCAATTTTAACACACGCCAGAATGGTTATGATATCAGTGCCGACGCGTTGGGCTATCCTGAAAGTTATTATACGCCACCGGCTGAGTTGGTCGACAGGATAGAGATATTGCGTGGCGCGTCGTCATTACAATATGGTACCCAATTTGGCGGCTTAATTAATTTTAAGCTTCGCGACGCTAATACTAGTAGTCCGTTTGCTGTTACCTCGCGCGAAACAGCCGGCTCCTGGGGCTTTTTTAACACCACAAACAGTATAGCCGGTAAAGTTGGCAAAATACAATACTACACCTTCTTTCAACACAAACAAGGCAATGGCTGGCGGCCAAATAGCGACTATAACGCAAACACCGGCTACGCGGCTGTAACTTATAAAGCAACGGAGAAATTGTCTTTCAAATTTCAATACACCTACATGAACTACCTGGCTCATCAACCGGGTGGCTTAACCGATGCAGAGTTTGCTGCAGATCCGCTTCAATCTATCAGGGCACGCAACTGGTTCAAGGTGAATTGGAACCTGGGTGCTTTTATCGTCGATTACCAGATCAATGACAAACTAACGTTCAATTCTCGGTTCTTTGGACTGGATGCTAATCGTAACGCCGTGGGCAACCTGGATTATATTAACCGAGCAGACAACAACTTCGACCGTAATCTTTTTAAAGATCAATATCATAATTACGGTAACGAAAGCCGTTTGCTTTACACTTATAAATTGGGCGAGGACCAGCAAAACCTTTTAGTTGGGATACGTTATTATCATGGCCATACCAATCGCCAACAAGGTTTGGGCAGTAATGGCAGCGACGCTAATTTCGCCTACGGCACCTGGCAAACAGATGTGGATGCCTACACCCATTACCTGTTCCCGAACGAAAACCTGGCGCTATTTGCTGAGAACATTTTCAGAATAACACCCAAATTCAGCGTCATTCCGGGTTTAAGGTATGAACATATTCTTACCAAAGCCGATGGCAATTATACATCAACGCTTAAAGATATGGCGGGCAATGTACTTTTCAGACAAGCCAAACAAGATACCAGAAACTCGGCCCGCGATTTTGTGATTGGCGGCCTAGGATTTAGTTACTACAAAAATGAGGGTATGCAGTTTTATGCCAACATCTCACAAAACTATCGTGCCATCAACTTTAATGATCTAAACTCCAGTGTAAAAGGCTTGGTTGTCGACCCAAATTTGAAGGATGAAACAGGCTATTCGGCCGATATTGGTGTACGTGGTAACGTGTCAGATTATTTTAATTATGATGTGAGCGCCTTCACAATCCATTACAATAATCGCATTGGCTCCATTGATACCGCCGATGCTAATTTTAATGACTACCGCTATCGCACCAACATCGCCGCATCAAGAAATTTCGGGCTGGAAGCGTTTGGCGAGCTGGATGTGCTGCATTTTACCGGCTTGGGTAATGCTGAAAATAAGCTTTATGTATTCGGCAACCTGGCATTGATTGACGCACGTTATGTAAGCAGCAAAGAGCCCGCATTTAACAACAAAAAAGTAGAAATGGCGCCTGATATGATCTTTAAAACCGGGCTTACCTACAAGCGCAAGAAACTTTCATTAGGCTACCAGGTATCATACACTGGTTCGCAGTATACCGATGCTACTAACTCGCCATTTACGGCAAATGCTATAAACGGCCTGATACCGGCTTATACGGTAATGGACCTGTCAGGTAAATACCAGATCAATAAAACATTTGCGGTAGAGGCATCAGTAAATAACCTGGCAGATACACGTTATTTTACAAGAAGGGCAGAGAGCTATCCGGGCCCGGGTATTGTACCGGCCGATGCCAGGGCATACTTCTTAACACTTGAGGTTAAGTTGCCATAAAAGAAATGAATTGAGAAGAGTATTGAAACGTGCCTGTATGGGCGTGTTTTTTATTAAGCGGGCTCAACAATATGCATGCGGCGCAGAATTCTGGCAAGGATGAGCATACTTACATATCCCCAAACCACGCTATTCAATATAAATTCAAAGCTTAATCCCCGCCAAAATATCTGGAACAAGCCTGAAAACACCAGAGCGGTGCCCAGAGTATAACCGCCAAATAACAACTCGGCCTTTTGAGAGATACTTTGTGCTACTACACCGTATATAAAAAGGAAAACAAATACGCCCCAGCCGCCCCATGACAAATAGGAATCAACTATATAAGCAGGTTTTGCTGATACGTTTGAATAAGGGCTGACAACGCCGGCATCATAAACCCTTTGCATCACCATTTGTTCGGTCACCGGTTTTGAAGGCCAAAATATCCGCGGCAGTAAAACCGTAAACGATTGTTTTACTAATTCAAAATGATAATAGTTAATTTTTTTGGGAGTACTTTCAACGTAACCGGTAAACATATCAATTTCACTTAAACGGCCAACTAAAAAAGTCCAGGTACTTTCGTCAGCATTGGCGCCTTGATTAATGGCGGCATCCAGCGCTTGTGAGGTAGCAACATCTGCATCCTCTCCCCCCATCCATCTATTTTGCCTAATAACCGACACGTAGGTAGGTAGTACCAGGAACAACACCAGCAAGACCGGTATAAAAACCAGCAAAACTATTTTTTTATACACCGGGTAAAGAAACAGGCCCAACACCATTACACTCAAAATTACCGGCTCCTTAAACCCAGATGCCATCGCCGTATAAAAGTTGAACGCATAAAATATAAAGCATACTACTATGTTGGTGACTTTTTTTTCCGGGATTGCAAATGCCAAGCCGAGAGCCGATGCCATGAAACTCAATGAACTGAATTGGTTGGCAAACTGCGACAGACCGGGAATTTTCAAAAACACTATAGCTAATGGAAATGAAATGATGGTGGCATAATACAGAAACTTTGACAACTTTTCTGGCTGTACTTTATACTTTGGTTCATCAGGATAACGCATAACAAGCAAAATACCCGATATCATGGCAGCATGCCCTAAACAGTAGTAGCGTTGGCACTTAGCGGCCAGCTGTAACTTAGCAGTGTCCGCCAAAAAAAACGGAATGTGTTCAAAATAATTATAGCCCAAAAGCGACATGTAATAGAAGATAGAGGTACAGCACATGTAGCCCGCAAAAATAATTTGCACCAAAATAACCGGCCGCATAATTTGGTTGGCAAAGCTTCGGTCGTCAGGCAATGGGACAATTTGCCCCGTTAGTGTCATAAAGAAAATAAAGAAAGAACCTAACCAGGCTATAAAATATGAGAAGGTTGGGTAGCTGGCAAAAATCAGTGAGATAATCCAGGGTACATAAAGCAAAATAAATTTTTCAAATACTAAATTCCGGTTCATCTATTAGTTCTGATTTAGTCTCTCTTCAATAGCTCTGACAATTTCAGTAAAGCTCCACAATTTTATGATTTCTGCGGATCGCCGTCCCATTTGAAGTAGTTTATCTTTATTGGTTGTGATGCGATGTAAAACGTCGGCCAATTCATCAACCGAGTTACTTTTAAAAACTTCGCCATTGACATCGTTCTTAACCAAATCAACGGCGCAGCCCACTTTGTCTGATACCACAATAGCTTTCCCGGCAGCCATTGCTTCATTAACGGCGAGCCCCCATGTTTCGCCGGGTCCTGCAGATGGCAGACAAAAAAGATCGACAGCCTGATAAATTGCCGGCATGATTGATTGGTTCTGAAAATCCATAAAATGAATAGCCGAATCGCCGTTAGCTTTGTCTTTTAGTTCGCCTTCAAGCCTGCCATTTCCAACAAACAAAAGATGAATATTACTTTTTCTGAACTTTTTGAAAGCTTCCACTAAAAGTAGCGGATTTTTCTTTGCTTCAAATTTACCGGCGAACAATATTAAAACATCTTCGGCCGATAAATTAAGTTGGCGCCTCAGATCAAACGCCTCCTGACTGTGATTGGCAGAAAACTTATCATTATCCACCGCATGCGGCGCAAATATTAACAGGTCATCGGGTAAACCATAGGCTTTGTAATAGGCATGATTATTTGCCCCAACATAAAAAGCGCAATCTACCTTGCTATATATTTGCTTTAAAAATATTTTTTTGACCACCGATTTTATGCCTGATGATTTGTCAAGCAAGGTCGAGTCGCCCCTAAAAAAAATGGGCACTTTCCCCCTAAAATGCCGCATGACAGCCAAATGCCCTTTGTAGGCCCAACCAAATACCAGTATTGCGTCAGGCTTCCAGTTTTCTATTTGCTTATTCAAATCAGGCGTTATGATGCCCTTGTAGTGATGCGACCCAGGATTTGAAGCCCTATTTACCGCCCAATCGTACGGATAACCCTCAAGCAATGGAGTATCCCACTGAATAGCTTTTTGAAAGCCGGGATCATACTTATTTAACGCGGCGTTGCTCCAGGTATAAAAAACTTTAACTGCTATTTGCCCCCGCTCATGCAATAGTTTAAATATCGGTGCATAATATTGAATGGGGTGTGTTGTGACGATGGCCAGGCGCTTCATTTATTTATTTTCCCCATTAAGTACGCGGTCAAAAAGCAGACACTGCGCTTCCGTCATTTTCTTTGCTGAATATTTTTCGATTGCTTCAGGATTATATTTTACCGTTGTTGATCTGTCTATTGCTACATCGCTCAAAAAATTCATAACCACAGTCGGCGATGCTGCGCTAAATGCATGCGAACTTCTTACACCGTATTCATCCAACACCTTAAGCGCCGGGCTCTCATCAGCAAAAATTGCCAGTAAAGGTTTTGACGACAATAAATAAGGAAAAATTTTTGACGCCGTATACCCCGGCGAATCTGATCCGGGAATAAAAAGTCCGTCAGCCAGATTCAAGGTCACGAGTGTGTGGTAATAACTGATACGGTCGGTTTGCTCGATAACATAATTTGACAAGCCGAATGTATATGCCAAGGGTTTTATTGTTGGAGTGCCATATCCGTTTGGCGCATAACTTGTACCAATAAAATGCAAGCGCAGTTTGCTAAACAGTGTTTTGTCCGTCTCCAATCCCAGCTTAAACCCTTCAAACAGTTTAGTTAGGGCGGTATGCATGTCATTGCCACCACGACCTATATAAACTATATTTTTATACAAGGGATTTAATAATGGTAGAAACTCGGCTGCATGTTTTCTTGCGATATCCATATCCGGCGCAAAAGCGCCGAAAGTAATGGTTGATGACGGGATATTGCGCGTTTCGGGATAACGGCGCTGCAAGTCGTCAATATAAGTATCAGAAACACTGATTAAACCGTCGACACTTTTCATTGCTTTAGGTTCGAGCCATCTGTTAAGTCGATAGGAAAACCAATATTTTTTGGGTCGCTGGCTTTTGGGTTTATCCTGATAATAATCGGTATGCCAGGGATCCTGCACGTCTATCACATAGGGCACACCAAAACGGCGTTTCCAATAAGCTCCCAAAACACAAAGCGGAAATTGTGTTGTCGAAAAATAGATCAGATCAAACTCCTGTTCCTGAAGCAAACGGTTTACATACTTTTTATAATGCTGAAATGATCTAAGCGCAATACTGCCCAATCCAACCTTTGAGGTTATTTTTGAGCTAAGCGCATTAACATAATGAATAGTGATTACCGATGGAACAGCTTCGGTTAACAGCACATCTACCGGCATATGAGAAAAACGTGGATGCACAGCAACCACATCAACACTATATCCTGATTTCTGAAAATATGGTAAACTCATGCGCACCCGTTGCATGTCGGCGGCATTAGTTGGTGGGAAATAAGGGGAAATGATGAGCAGGCGCTTCAAGAATTTGTTATTAAGGTACTTTTAACCAACTCCAGGAATGAACAACTTTCTGTTTCCCAATTATATCGATCATGGGCATAAGCCAGGGCCGCTTTTTTACAGGCAGCCAATTTTGACCGGTTATTATAAAATTCTAATAAAACCCGGGCAAGCTCGCGGATATCGCCTTTTTTATAAATACTGCCTATTTGTGAGACCCTGCTCATAAATTCCTTTTGAGCTGTTGTGTCGCTTGCTATAATTGCCAAACCACTTTGCATGTAAGTGAATATTTTATTACTTAACGCCAAGTCGTTATTAATAGAAAATCCCGGCTCAAGCGCTAAACCTATATCAAAGTTTGCGGCAAATTCTATTAGCTTATCAGGCGCTACAGGTTGATGAAAAATCAAAGTAATACCACTATTATTTTTGAGGCGCTGAATAAACGCAGATGAGTGGCTTGTTTGGTCTCCCAGCAAGTGTAATTCGAATTGACTTTTATCTAATTGGGCAAGAGCCCCAATTACATCATCAATTCCGCGGTTAGAGCCTATTGTTTGAGAAAACCAAAATAGCTTTATAGGTCTATCATTCTCAATATTCATATTTTGAATGCCTTTACTTTTAGGAAATACATTGAGAATTACCGAAGGATTTAATTGCGGAAAAAGTTTCTGGTAAGCTCGAGCTATTCCGGGGCTACTGGTTGTCAACGCAGTTACCTGAGGTAGATATTTTTTTTCGATAAGCACTTTCAATGCCACATCTAAATCTCCGCTATCATTACTGATTTCATGACGATGGAAATCTTCGGCGTCAAAAATTGATGGCTTACCATTTTTTTTTGCTGCTTGTACAACTGCACCAAGTGCACCCAAATTATGCCCGATATACAAATCTGCTTTTTGCTGTTTTGCAGCATGAATTAAATGCCAACCGGCACGCGTAACAGCATACGCTGAAAGAGCGTCTACTAATTTTACCTTATTAATTTTTTTTACCAGATTAAACATTATCCGACTAAAAAAAAAGCGTAATTTTTCATATACCGGATCACCGCCTACTCTTAAAGCAGTCCATTTTTTAGATGCGAGCAACTGTCTGTCAAAATTAGTACCCCACTCATTCCAGTAGGCATATATAACTGTTACGTCATACCCTGCATCGGCCAGCGCATCGGCCTCTTTTACCAAACGGGGATTAAGTGACGGCTGACCTGAAGAAACCAGCAAAACTTTCATTTAACAGGTTTTGGCGCCCGGTGCATATCCTCATAAATTGACAAATATTGATTTCCAATAACTTTGGACGAAAACCTCTCTTCCACAGTTTGCCGCACCCTTGAGCGATCTATCCGTTCAATTTGACTAACAAATTCTTCGAGCTCATCAATGGTATCGCCAACAAAACCGGTTTTTCCATGTTCAACAACCTCCGGGACGGCTCCCCGTCTAAAACCAATTACGGGAGTACCACAGGCCATAGCCTCAATCATCACTATCCCAAACGGCTCATTCCAATGTATCGGCATCAATAATGCCATTGCCTTTTGCAACAACGCATTTTTTTGAGCATCGTTTACGGGGCCGATGTAACTGATCTGGTCGTCCAGGAATGGCTTAACTTGTTTGTCAAAATAGTCCCGTTGGTTATCATCGATATTTCCCGCGATGATTAGTTTTTTACCGGTCCGTTTGGCTATCTCAATTGCGGTATGCGCGCCTTTTATAAATTCTATACGGCCGAGAAATATCAGGGGCGAATCGGTATTCAGTATTTTGATTGGCGAATATCTATCGACATCAACACCATTGTATACGGTATGAACTGGTGCAACGGGAGCAATCTGATTGCTTATATAATTGCTGCAGCCGGTAAAAGTCATAGTACCGCGGCGAGACAGCGTCATTGCTTTTTTTATTTGTGATATGGTAGGTTCGCGCTGATAAGTCATCAGTTTCGGAATTGCAGACGGCATCACCAGCAGCAAATTTGCCAACCGGCCAAAGCTATGCACGACATCAAATTTTTGTTTGCGCAGCCTGTTATTAATGATGTAAATATTTTGTAAGGTCTGCAGTACACCGGCGCCTTCTTTAAGGGGCACAAGTTTGCAGTTAACAGACGAGTCTTTATGCGCAAATAAAGTAACCTGATGCCCTTTTTTGAGTAATTGAGTAATCAAAAGATCAATTACCCGTTCAATACCGCCATAAAATTGTGGCGGTACGGGTATAAAAGGATCGGCTATGATTGCGATATTCAACTTATTATCTGTTTGATCTTTTTAGCCATTTTCCAACCAATGACGTTTACCAGCAATTTGGTATATCCGCCGCAGGGATATGCTATCGAGGGAACGGGTAATTTTGATAAATGCCCTTGGGCTTTTTTTATTAGATCCGGATGGAGAGGATATACGTCATAGATGAAGCCCTGCCACATATTGGCACAACTTTTACGTACCATATCCCGATTACCATATCGATTGAGCGCCATTTTTAACGATAATTCAATAGATATAAACAATGAATTAAAAGCATCTTTTCCTGTATGAGAGGATAGCCCTGACACTCCCGACCGATAAGCAAGGACGGCTTCATGATTAAAAATAATCTTTTTGGCATGCAGCATTATCCGCGTAAAAAATTCCAGATCATCATTCAAACTCAACGACTCATTCCAAAGGCCTGCCTTTTCTATTAAAGTTTTGGGCAATAACGCCCTGCCGGGATTGGTCATAGGGTTGCCATTGTACCAGTAATCATTTATCCATTCATCAAACGCCAACTCGCTATACATGACCGGTTCCACAGCGACTGTTGCAGATTCATTGTTATAAAACCTTCCCCAATCAGCCAACACCAACGCATCAGGGTTTGCAAGCGCTTTGGCTAATTGCGTTTGCAGAAAATTGAGAGAAAGAATATCATCTGCATCAAAAAACAATATATAATCGCCCCGACAATGGTTATAGGCTATATTCCGGGCCCGGGCAGCTCCACCATTAGTAATAACAAATGAGTTGATGCGTTTATTTATTTCAAACTCTGCGACAATATCCTGAGTATGATCTGTAGAGCCGTCATTAACAATAATAAGTTCCCAGTTTTTATAGGTCTGATCGATAACTGATCGGATGGCTTCGGCTATATACAGCTCCGCGTTATAAGCAGGCATACATATGGAAATCAATGGCTGCATTAAACTAATGCTCTCCAAGCCTCTTTAAAATATAGTTTTTTAGACAGATCGACATAGTGTTGCAACACAATACCTTGCAAACCAAGTTGCTTGGGGCAAACCTGATAAGTGGCAGCGTCAAGTTGAATGCTTTGTTTACTTCCTATCAACATAGCAGTTAAAGCCTGTTCCAGATAATAACTGGTTCCTTGTTCTGCCTCAAGTGCCAGCATCCAATCTTGTACCTTTACCCAATTTATTGCTTCACCATTCAAGCCGATCACACCGACATTCAGCATATCAGGTATGCAACCGCCCGAAAGCCCGGACATTAAAGACGGTGTATAACCATAGCTCGCCATACAATCTTTCATGAATATGGGTTGATTAGGATTAAGTAGCCAGTTAATTATCGCTTTAGGCTCGTTCCAAAAAAGCATGTCAGAATCAAACACCAGTTTCCAGCCGGGCATGTCGATGGTATGAATATCCGTTAGCTTACGCAAATGAGGGTATATTAAGCGCTTAGCCCGCAAATGAGGATATTTAGTTATGGGCAATTTTTCATTAAGGTTTTTATCGATATCACCAGCGGTAACAATTTGGGCTCCCGGCAATTGTTGCTCAATTAATTTGATGATTTCAGCATCAAAGCTTCCATCGTCAACGATTACAAACTGAAATTTCTCGCCACTAAATTTGGTAAGTGAGAAAGTACAAAATAATGTCTGGTGTAAAAATTTCTTTCCGGTTAGAAAAAAAATCGAAGGCTTATCAGAATATGAACGAACAGGCGGCAATTTTGGAGCAGCTGCCCGCATTTTGGCCTCAGCAGCTAACATATTTTTGTATGCAAGATAGCCACCAAAACGTTGATACTTCTTGAAGGTTGACCTGGGATAACGGTATAATAAATTAATTATTTGTTGATACAATGATTGGGGCAAATATTACGGCTTTATAATCTATTATACTTTATATCTGCTAAGCCGTCAAACATACCACAGGCTGCGCGCCACCTGGTAAAATTCGCCCGATTGAGCCATGCTTTGTTTTTAAAATAAGCTAGGATTTTTCGTAACCTTACCCATCTTCTGCTTATAGGGTTCCATGGACATATTCCATGATCATCTAGTACCCAGATCCAAGACCTGTTAATTTGATTTTGTAATTGGCCCAAATAGTCACCTTTTAGTCTAAACCCGGGAATGATATGATGTAATATTAATGCGGGGAGATAAGCTATTTCAAAACCTGATTTCAAAATCTCTAATACTATATCGTTATCCCCTCCTGAAGTTAGCTCTCCGGCTTTCCGGTCACTAACAGTAATACGCCTTTCTTTTATTTTATTAATATAAGATTTCAATGCATCTTTTCGAATCGCCATTCCGGCACCTATCGGGGCACAAGCAGGGTAAGAATGCCCATCCCATTTTGCATAAATTGGTTCTTCTCCCATATCTCGCAATGCTAAACAGCCGTAAAATTCTTTTGTCCATTTAGGAGGAGGGGATTCAAAAATGGGCAGCGACTTCCCGCCGACTGCTCCTAATTTAGTATTTACCTCAAAAGCATAAATCACTTGATTTAGATAATCTGGCTGAAGTAAATTATCATCATCTAATAATATTATAATATTGGCATTAGACTTTTCAATTCCCTTGATCCGGCCATAAGTTAGCCCCTGCCTAGGCTCGTCGACTATTTGAGCAGCCGGATGCCAGGATAGGTTTGGTTCAACATATACTGACGAATTATTATTCACAATAATAAGCTCCCAAAGTTTTTTATCAAGAGTTTGATCTTCAAGTGCTCCCAAAGTTTGAGCAAATATTTTTTTGTTGGGATTATACGTAGAAATAATGACCGAAATTATCTTATTCATTTCGATAATTTATTATGCGCGCCGGAACACCCACCGCCGTAGCATATGGTGGCAGATCTTTAGTCACTACGGCTCCTGCACCTACCACACAACCATTGCCAATATTGACCCCACCCAGTATTTTTACGCCGGCTCCGATCCAAACATCAGCACCTATTTTTACGGGCATTAAGATATCTGGTTTCGATCTGATCAATTCGTTTCTATCTGGCACAGTATGGTTTGAACTTATTATACAGCTATGCATGGCTATCATCGTATTTTCGCCAATTTCAATACCGCCATGGCCATATAAAACAACATGTTCACCTAAAAAAACATTTTTTTTAAGTTCGATCTTGCCACCGTATGCTTTAATGATCACTCCGTTTGATAATTCGCAATTGTCACCAATATTAATAGCACCTTTGATGCCTTTTACGATTCCCAATGACAGAAAAACACCGGGACGGATCAATACATATTTTGATATGCCAACGCCACGAAATAAATAAAAAAGCTTATAGAGCGCCGATAATAATTTCATCATATTACATAACCGAAATAACTATATTTCCAATCCTTTAATATGCTTTAAATAATGGTATTTTAATCGGGTAAAGGTCTTGCCTCCTATAATTGACCTCAAGAAATTCAAATATCTTTTTTTTATAATCGGCGGTTTAATACCTAAATCGATAAATAATTGTATACAATCTTCATATAAAGACCATTGTTTTTTGTACACCACAGAGTGATAAAATTTATCTGCTTCAATTATTAACGATGCTTGGAATAAGGAATCATCAATAAATTTATATTTATTTAAAAACATCAATTTATTTTTTTGCTGTTCTAATATATTACTACTTGTTGAATTAGATCCTCTTAAAGATTTTACAAGCGTTTTTTCCAGAAAAAATATGTTAGGAGAAAACAGGTATAACCGCAGATGCATGTCAGCATCCTCCCAAATCTTTAAATTCTCATCAAATCCACCAATTTCCAAAAGAATATCTCTTTTGTATAACCCATTTATGCCTCCTATCGGATTTCTTAGCAGATATCCGGCGCCATCTTTCTGTAGTAGTGAATTAGAGTATCGCCACTTTATAATCGTGTTGCCACTTTGGGCATTTATCCAGTCTGCGTCACAAATTATTGCATTATAGTTGCTTTCAAGATAATGCAGTTTAGCGGCTAAATAATCGGCGCACATAATATCGTCAATATCATGAAAATGCACCCATTTGGCAGACGATGCGTTAATTAATTGGTTTCGGGAAAACGCAGGGCCTTTATTTTTAGCTGAATTAATAACCTTATATCCCAGCTTTTTTATTGCTCCCAAACTATTGTCAGTACTGCCATCATTATAAAAGAGAATTTCGTCAAAACTCTCTTTTAGTTCAGATAGGTTCTGGTGAAATTGGTCGATGTATTTTTCACCATTATAAACAGGTACAAGTAAAGCTATTGTGCTTTTATGATTCGTCATGTTTACAATCGACAAAAAAAGCGTTACCTACATTATAATTTAGAAATGTGTACGATAACAAGAGATAATGATTATCTGTTAAGAAGCTATAAATATCAGAACTAGTAATGTCATTGATTGAACAATTAAGTTCCACTAAGACAATACGTGGCCTATAATGATTCCAGTCATTCGATTTAAGGACTTCAAGATCATAGCCTTCAACATCAACGCTAAAAAAATCTATCCTTTTGTCTAACGCAAAAGCAGCTAATACGTCTGAAAGCGTTTTTACTTCAACATCAAGCACTTCACTTATGCTAAATCCAAATTCTTGTTCAGCATTTTCTGCAAAAGCGATTGATAAGGTATTCATTGATGGATCAGCATTATTTTTATAGTATTGCTTAATTCCGGGCGTATTGCTTATGCCTATATTCAAGTTCGTATCCTCACCTCGTACAGTCTCAAATTTTTTTATAAGGTCTTTATTTGGTTCGATATTTATCCCTCTCCATCCTTTTAAATAAAACTTAAAAGTATTTGAGTACTTTACAGGGTGAAATGCACCAATGTCAACATAAAACCCAGTTGCTTTAAATTCAAATATTTCGTCTAAAAGCAAATCTTCGCCGCTTCTTGAATAACTAAGTTTAGGAAACTCGGTTAATACACTCCTTTTTAGTTTTTCAAAGATTTTATATCGATACATTACTCCATTTATTGTTAATACAAATACTACCGTGTACACTTTTACCGGGGACAAAACCTGTATTATAAAAATCACCCTGCTCAACTACAAAACTCATCGCGTTTTCAACGTAGTCGCTGGTAGTATTCCCTTCTTTTGCCGACCAAAGATTTACAAAGTACTTACCCGGTATTAACGGTAGTTGAGAAATGGTACTTTTAAAAATATTTAAACCTTCTTTCACAGGAAAAATCTGATCATTGTGCCTGGTAAATAATGTAGTAATAATAAAACCATCAACGTCTTTAATTACTATACCTAGTGATACCGACGGATATTTATGTGCAGATTCAACAATCACTTCAAATGTTAGGTCAGCGCCGGTAACAGCAATATCCATTAATCTGATACTCTTAAATATCAATTCATCTTTATTATAACTCACACGATCAGATAACAAATCTTCATTTTCTATTTTATTTACAGCGTAATAGTTAGAAATCCCTTCCTTTACCTCTCCCATGTAAAGATTTTTACCGTTTTGTAAGTAAAGCACCTGGCTTGTTAAAGCTTCGATAGCTGCCATATTATGGCTCACAAACAAAACCGTCCGCCCTTCGCCTTTGCTGACTTCGCCCATTTTGCCGAGACACTTTTTTTGAAACTCGGCGTCGCCCACGGCCAGCACTTCATCAACAATAAGTATTTCGCTTTCCAGGTGCGCGGCTACCGCAAAAGCCAGGCGGACATACATGCCTGATGAATATCGCTTAACCGGTGTATCCACATATCGCTCAATACCGGCAAAATCAACCATCTCATCAAATTTTCGGGTGATCTCTTTTTTGCGCATACCCAGTATGGCGCCGTTCAGGTAAATATTTTCGCGACCGGTAAGTTCAGGATGAAATCCGGTTCCTACTTCGAGCAAGCTGGCTATACGCCCGCGAATCTTTATATTACCGGTAGTGGGTGACGTTATGCGACTCAATATTTTAAGCAAGGTGCTTTTACCGGCCCCGTTACGGCCGATTATACCGACGGCATCACCCTGCTCAATTTCAAAATTGATGTCTTTAAGACTCCACACCACATCGCTGCCTCCGCTTGTGGTACGATCATTTGTTTCACCAATTTTCAGGAACGGATCTTCTTTTCCGCGCACTCTGGCCCAATAGCGTTCCAGGTCGCGCGAGATAGTGCCGGTGCCAAAATCTCCTAATTGGTAGGCTTTTGACAGCCCTTCTACTTTAATTGCTTTGATATGTTGGTTATCAGTCGACCGGGCATGGCTTCGCCCCGTCAGTCACAAATATTTTTTGCCCACTAAACATCAGACACTATAAACTTAACGCGCTAACATAGTTGCCGCGTTGCTTTTATTAGCTGTGACAGCAAAATTAAGGCTTAAAGTAAACAATTTGTAGCTTTTTAACAGCATCAGGGTGCATTATTGTGGCTGGTATTCAAACGGAACTAGCATTAATACATTATCGCTATTGCCAGCCAAAAACGATATCGCAGCCAAAACAACTTAACAATATAACAATCAACTACTTAAAACAATTACAGAAAGCCTATAAAATAAGTAAGGCCCCTGATGGGCAGGGACCTTTACTAAACCAATTATAAACCTAAATTATGAGAAGACTTTTCTATGTTGCTATCGAGATCTTGTCCCGTTTGCATGGTGTAAAGGTAACACTAAGTTTTTTACTGTGCAAATTTATTTTTGTAATTTTTTTGTAAAAACCGGCGGCGCACCCACCACATTCTTAAATTATATCACAAAATGTTAGCATTGTGTTAATTTCAACCAATTTTAATCAAATTACTGACGTCACAGAACCATTTTAACCTCAAAAGACCTACCCGTCACTTCTCGACCCTAATTTTTTGATCATTTTCGCACAAAACACCTAAAAAATCTCAACAATTCATACTTTTTAAGATTTTTTAACAAATTTTTAACTCTTTTATAAGTAAAAACTAATCTCTTCGCCTTAAAAATATTTTATCTTTTTCTTTCAAAGATTTAAAACGTCTGTCAGATAGATTTCCTGAAAGACTTTTTTTTAACACGGCGCTAAATTATTACTTAGCTTAAACATCCATGTTAAAATGGTTTTACATTTTTGTAAACTCATACCAAGTTCAATGACTACAATAACCTCTGCTAAACAACATCCGCATTTAACAACAACTACTTTATGGGTCATGACCATTGCCACCGGCTTGGTAGTAGCTAATCTTTATTATAACCAACCGCTGCTGGTAGACATTGAACGCACATTTAAAGTGAGTAGCGCCAAAGCCGGCCAGGTTTCTGTATTTACGCAAGTAGGTTATGCATTGGGGATGTTCTTTATTATTCCTCTGGCCGATATGTTTAAACGCAAGCGTTTGATGCTGATTGATTTTGCATTTATGGTGGCCTCATTGCTGTTAGCAGCAGTCGCCCAAAGCATCACCGTTTTGGTTATCGCCAGTTTACTTATTGGCGCATCGTCAATGATACCGCAATTACTGATACCCATGACCGCCCATCTGGCCAATCCTGCCGAAAGAGGAAAAAAGATAGGCTTTGTAATGAGCGGCTTATTAATAGGTATATTATTGTCAAGAACTTTCAGCGGCATAGTCGCTGCACATTTTGGCTGGCGCTCTATGTTTTACATAGCCGCCGGTTTAATGCTGATTATGTGGGCGCTCATTTATTTCCTGCTACCCGAGGTTGAGCCTGACTACAAAGGCACCTATAAAAACCTGATGCTATCGCTGGTTCATTTAATTCGCGATGAGCCGAAACTCAGGCTGGCTGCCATGCGCGGGGCACTGTGCTTTGCCTGCTTTAGCGCTTTCTGGAGCACGCTTACTTTTTTACTGGAACAAAATTTCAATATGGGTAGCGATGTGGCCGGCTTGTTTGGTTTGGTAGGCGCTTTCGGCGCGCTGGCCGTTGGAGCCATGGGCAGGCTGAGCGATAAGATGGATCCTTATCACTTGTCTACCTTTACATTGGTATTGGTTATTGTATCTTTTATGGTATTTCAGTTTTCGGCACATAGCATGGCGGGCCTTATTATAGGTGTGGTTTTGATGGACATGGGCGTACAGGCCACTCACATATCTAACCAGGCCATCATCTTCGCCATAAATCCCGCTGCACGCAACCGCATTAATACTATATATATGGTAACCTATTTTATAGGCGGCGCGCTGGGTACCTTTGTGGCTACACAATTATGGCATCTTTACCAGTGGACCGGTGTATGTATATTAGGTATAGTGGTATCAGCAATTGCGACGATTTTGCACCTGGCTAACCGCAAAAAAATACAAAACAGCCCTACAGTTGTACAGTCTTAAGTACTTCTTAAAATTTCTGGATTCTGTTTTTCTAGACACTTTTTCAATCCGGCCATTTTTACAACATTTTTAATGAGTGCTGATTTTCAGCATTTTACATATTCATGTAAAATAATTCTGATTTGCCCGTGACTTTTTTGAACCGGTTTTAAATTCTTGGCACTTTATTGGAATAGTGTTTATCAACTATCAGCAATTATATCATGACTGTTGAAGATAAAAAACCGAAACCGGTTAAAGAAAAGGAATGGGAGAATCCAAAAGATCCAAACCAGCCCAGTGACGAGCGCGACAAGGAACAAATAATAAGACAATACAAAGAAGCAAAGCGCCAGCACGACAACTTAACCGGGGACGAAGAAGAAGACAAAAATAAAGAACGTTAATATTTATATAAAGGATACATTATGAAAATCATCAACCAGAAACCAGCCGTTAGCAAATTAGTTGCTCAATTTGATGCTCAGTTAAAAGAGATCATAATGAACGATCTGAAAATGCTAAAAGGCGCTAAAAATACATTTTTAAGAGCCATTAAAAACGAACAGTTATCGGTTGCTTAATTAAATAAAATATTCAATCTGCCAAAAAAACTAAGACATCTACCTATGAAAACTTCACATCAATCAACAACCGACAAATTATCTATCCGTTATGATAACGAGTTAAAAATGTTATTAATGCAAGACCTCAAAGCTTTCAGACAAAGGGGGCAGTTTACCAGCAACAAACAAGCAGTCGCACAGCAGGCTGCCTGATCAATCATACACATCTACCTATAAAAGTCTACTATCTATGAAAACGTAGAGCCCTGCAATTTTTGTAAGGCTCTATTTTTTTATACCTACCTCAATGTTTAGATTTTCCTGCGGGATGATGATCCTCGGATAACGAGGCGAGGTTTTATTGAGATAGTCTTCGGGATAGTCTCCGTATGTTTATCCTCCAATATTTGCAGCATGATACGGGCAGCATTGGCCCCTATCTCCTGAGGAAATTGCTCGACCGATGTCAGCGTAGGCGTAGTCAAATCGCCAAAAATATCATTACCATACCCCACAACACCCACCTGTTCAGGCGACTGAATATTACGCTCTTTTAATGCCTGCAAGGCGCCAACTGCCAGCACATCGCTTGCACAGAATATGGCATCAGGTGGGTTGGCACTATCTAACAGCGAGCTGGCGGCTGCATAAGCTTCCTGCTGTGTGTTAATATTTTGAATAATGTGATCTGATGACATGTTTGCACCCTTTACGGCTAAAATTTGCCTGTATCCATTATATCGGTTTTTATATACATAGATGTGTTCCGGGCCGTTAAGCAAGGCGATCTTTTGGTAACCCTCATCAAGCAAATGTTCCACTGCTTCTGAAGCGCCTCTGACGTCATCATTCACAATGCTGTCAACTTCCAGTACCTCTTCAATTCGGTCAAACATAATCAGCGGAATATTATGCGCTTTAATCATGGCCAAATGCTCGGTCGACATGGTTTCATTGGACAGCGAAATCAGCACACCCGCTACCTGGCTGTCAATCAGCGTGCGCACATTACTCACTTCTTTCTCATAGTGTTCGGTCGACTGGCAAATAATCAAATTATAGCCGGAGGGATAGATTACATTTTCAATACCAAAAATACAGTTGGACATGAAATTACTATTGATCTTAGGAATGACCACCCCAATGGCTGTACGATTACCGCTACGCAGATTTGCTGCAATTTTATTGGGCGAATAGTTAAGCTCGCGGACAGCATTTAATACCAGCTTTTTTGTTTTGGCACTGATTGAATGGTGATTTTGTAAAGCCCTGGACACTGTAGACGTTGCTACCCCCAAATGCCTGGCGACATCATTTATATTAGCTTTCTTTTCCATTTACTGCCTGCAAAAATATAAAATCTCAAAACATATAAAATGCAATTACTTCGCAATCGTTTGTTTCAACATTAAAGATGAATAAATTTTTTGAATAAATCTGATTATCGGGTGGTTATTACCAAGAGATACAAAAAATAAATTTTGCATTTACACAATCGTTTGCGTTAATTTGAGATTCCTGAATTATAAACTATATTTTCATGAAAGATATCTCACGTAAAGGATTTCTGAAGACCGGCGTCACCGCATTAGGTTCGATATTGGTTGCACCAAGTGTATTGGCTCAAACAAGTAAACCAAGCTCCGGCAGCAACAATAATGAATACTTTGAAAAATATACCGGCACCCGGCGCGGTTCATGGGTTCAAACCGGGGCGCAACAGCCTGGCGACGTCTCTTTACGAAATTGCCAGATAGTCATTGATCCGGCGGAGAGTTCAATTGTGCAAAAGGCAGGCAGACTGCTGGCTGCCGACATCAAAAAAATATCAGGTCAGGAAATTTCGGTTAAAGGAACGGCCGATACCGGCAAAGTCAACATCCGCCTGACAACTTTAGGTAACGCAAAACTCCCGGCCGGAATAGACACCCGGCGATTAAAGGGCCAATGGGAAGCCTATCAAATAATTACTGCCGATAACACTGTCTGGCTAGTTGGCTCCGACGCTCGGGGTACCGCGTACGCGACATATACTTTATGCGAGCGTCTGGGTATTGATCCACTTTATATATGGACCAATTTCAGGCCGGTGCAGTATGAGCATCTCATCTTAAAAAAGACATCGCACTTTGTGGCTTCGCCCAAATTCAGGTACCGCGGTTTTTTTCATGATGACGAAGATATCCTGCCGCGCCCTTTTAACGTCATCGACCTGCCCATATGGACCGGCGACGTGGCCACCGTTTGGTACGAGCACTATTTTGAAACAGCCTTGCGCCTGCGCCAAAACATGGTTGCGCCTTATACACGTGTGCATCGCCGTTACGAAATTCAAAAAATGGCCAGCGACTGGGGCCTTTATTATACCTCGCATCATTATGATATTCTGTTATCCAATCCTTTTGGCTTTGAAAACTTCAAACTGGCCGAGCAGCGCGGCGTAACCCCGCAGTGGAACTGGTTCGAGAATAAAGACAACATGATCAAGTATTGGAGCGCCGGGGTTGAGGAAAACAAAAACCTGGATGCCATTTGGCCGGTAGGCTTGCGCGGCATTGACGATCGCGCTTATGCATTCCCTCAGGGAATGTCGGATACGGCTAAAACCAAGGTTTATAATGAGGCCATTGACGTGCAGGTTAAAACGGTGAAGGACATGATCCCCAAGGATAAAAAGCCGCTTTACCATTTTACGCTTTATACAGAGATGCTTGACATCTACCGCAATAATAAAAGCGCCTTTAATTTACCAGAGGACGTAATGATTATCTGGCCCGACGATAACGACGGCCACATGCGCGACCTGCCCAAAGGGACAGATAAATGGAAACACGGGGTATATTATCACCTGGCGTATCTGGGTCCGCAAGAAATTACGAAGCAAACCACTCATGTAGTGTCGCCGGCAAAAATCACTAAAGAATTTAAGGCCATCATTGATTCAGGGGCTACTGAATATGTGCTAACCAATGTTTCTGAGCTTCGCGACTATGCCATGGAAGCGCGCCTACTGGCCGAAATTACCTGGGGCGATTCAGCTTTTATGCAAAGCGCCGACCCCGCACAAGCTTACATTAATTGGTGGGCCAACGAATATTTCGGTACACAAGCGAACGACGATGCAGCAAAAGCTTATGAAACTTATTATCAGCTAATACATCAGTGCGACAGCCTTTGGCAGGGCGCCAACCTGGTGCAGGAAATTCTTCGCAAATTGCAGGACAAACTGAAAGGAAAAGCCGTGGAACCGCTTGATGCGTCTCGCCTACGGGAATTCGCCGATCGCGAAAAACAGTATGCAGCTTTTGATAAACTGAGACAAAAAGCCACCGACCGCATGAACCAGCAACAACAACAATATTTTCATGAACAAATGCTGGGTGTGTTAGTTGATTGGCGACCGACACAGTCGGCACTTATCCTGGCCGAAGCGCTGAATAAAACTACTAAAGAAGATATCATGGCCCAGGTGCGTAAGGCCTTAGAGCCTTTGTATACCTACGAAAATGAAATACTACGAGCCGAGCGGCCGCCATTTGAAAAATGGTACCGCGAAACCTGGTGCCGCCGTGAATTTTCGCCTAATAACCTGCACCGGTCATACCGGCAAGTGAGCGAATTTTATTTTTCTGACGGAGCTTCGTTTACGCAAAGCAAATAATAAATTCAATCCCAATAACCGCGTCATTGCTAGGAACGAAGCAATCTCTACGCATACAAATCAGCTGAACATGGTTTGTTAACTATCGTGTAGAGATTGCTTCGTCGTTCCTTACAGCAATGACGCAGCGGAATACCGTTTCACCCTACTGCCCGTCGTCCGCTTCGCTTTGCAACTCGTCTTCCTTTTTGCCGTTGCCTAAATGTATTTTAGGGTTTTGCTGTGTGCCCGTAATCGTCATCGGGATACCGAATATACCCAATGGCGGCAAACCAAGGCGGAACTTCAAATTCAGGTTGCCGTTAAAATCGACCTGCCCCTCAAACCTCGGGCGGAAACCGGCAAACCGCATTTTAGTACGCTCAATAGTAATGATATTATTGGCGATGCTGGTTTTGATGTCGACTTTTGATACGTCTGATGTTTTGCCCAGGCTATCGCGGCCGGTTTGTTTACCTACGGCACTGAACAGTTTAAATCCTTTCAGTTTTACACTTTTTACCGACAGCACCCCACCGCCTTTAAGCGAGGGATAAACCGGATGCATACTACTGTTTAAACGGCCGGCCAACTTATAATCAAGCGACACGATACCCTCGGCACTTGCGGCAGATGAGGCCATGTCATGAAAAAGCTTGATCTGGTTATAAACCTTTTTAATGTCGAAATCCTGCGCGTTAATGTGGTAATCAAAGTAAGCTTTCTGCGGGGTGATGCTACCATAAGTGGCGTCCATCACTACAGGGGCGCCAATCAGGTTAAAGCCGGCTTGTTTTAATTGTAGCTGACCTTTACTAACGGTCATCTGCCCTTTGGCCTCGTTAATATCCATGCCGTTGTATTTTACTTTCTTTACGTCGGCAGTAAAAGTAAAATTAAGATTTTTGGGGATAAGGATCACACCGGTACCTGATGACGCCGGAACAGGTGCAGACGGCGCTGCCGGTTGCCCGTCGGCGAAAGCCATAAAATCGTCAGCAACCAACAGATCACTCTTCATATTAAAACTACCCGTAAGTACTGCGCCAGGTTTCACAGCATAATCAATTACATTGTTCAAAGCACCATCCAACGCAATTACCGAGCGACCATAGTGCGCGGTAAAAGCATCAAACTTCATCTTATCCTGATTAAAGCTGAAAACGCCCTTATTAATAACGAATGGTTTCGGGAACAGATCGCTTCGCAATACCAGATCCTTCACCTGCATGGTGCCTGAATTAGCCAGGGCATCATAACGCCCTGCTGTGGCATCGCTTTGTTTGCCTTTTAGCGTAAAATTGGTGATGATCAACCCTTTAACATCGTAACCTTTTACGGCAAATACTTTGTATATTTTACCAATATCCAGTGTACCTTGTGAATGCACGCTGTAATCAACATTGGCAAAATTTTTCAATCCCGCACGTAACAAGAACGGCTGCCCCTCAAACTTAAGCGACACGGGCTTAATAAACACTTTCATGCCTGCCAGGGTACCTGTAGTGTTAATGATGTCAGCACTGATCTGCAAATCCTCAACCGGGTGAGGATAGTATTTGGTTTTGATGTATCCTTTGGTTAGATCGACAGCTGCTTTGATAATAGGAAAATGTTTTTTTGCCGGCAGATATTGCCCTTTCGCCGTAAGGTCAGCATTCAAATCGCCACGCAGATCCACACCATCCACCGGATAAATTTTCTTCAAATCATCCAGATGGAAGCGTGCCGACAAAGCAGCGTCGGTAGCCAGTCCATTGGTATTGCTCAACTTAAAATATCCTTTTACAAAATTATTCAATGCGTTGGCGTTAAGGTCGGTTAGCGCCAGTGTAAAGTGTTTAATATCATTATCCGGGCATTGAGCATCCAGTTTAAACCCTATGTTTTTTACCGCCTCGTCTACCTTGGCATATTTGATATAGCCATTGGTAAAGGCCGACTGCAACTTAAACTTAGGTACGCTGGTAATCACGGTATCATACCGGCGCAGGCCGACTTTTTTTACGCCTTTGGCATATTTACCATCGGCCAGTAAATGCAATTCATAACGACCTCTCAGGTCGACGGCTTTTACGCCGAATGCGCGGTTCCATTTAGCCAGGTCGATATTGGTATTAACGCGGGCAAAGATGTAAGGGCTGTTCAGGCCCTTCACTTTCAACCGTGCATCAAACTTATCCTGATCTATGCGAAAATGCAGCGAATCAAGGTTAAACATAAGGCTGTCCGGGTTAAGTTGCGGCACCCGGGCGTTCATATTCACATACAGATCGCGCACCGGCGACGGTGTTTTTTTGTTAGACACATAGCCGTTATTGATCTTCATACTGAAATCCAGATCGGGACTGATCTTTTTATCGCTGATGTACTTTCCGGTCAGCGATAAGTGAAGCACACCGGTGCCGTCTACATCCGTATCGTCAATATATTTGGCATATTCGGCAGGCAGGGCGGTAAAAATATCGCTCAGGTCGGTTGGGGCCGAGTCAAACTTAAAGTCCATATCGTACCCATCCTTAATAAACCCAAACTGGCCCTTAAACCGCACCGGCAGCCGATTGATCATCAAATCATTTTTCTGAAACTTGAATTCCAACGATTTGGTATTGATACTGGTCACCAGGTCGGCATTTAACTTTTTGTTTACCACGTAGGCCTGGCCGCCATAATAAAAATCGACACCACCAATTTCAGTATGTGTGTGCAGGTCGAAAACGTCTTTACTCAAGTCGCCACTTCCCACATAATTAAAATCGCGCGCGTTGATGCGCATCGGCAGCGAGGCATCATTATAGGTTAAGCGGCTTTTTTCAATAATGATCTGGTCGATACCCATCGAAGCTGCCGAGGTATCCGTTTGTGCCTGATTTTTTTGTGGCGATGACTTGTAAACGTTGTAATTAGCATGGCCCTCTTTATCCACCTGTATGTTGATGGTGGCCTGGCTCAGGTATATTTTACTCAGTTGAACGCGGCTGTGCAGCAGCGCAGTCAAGTCGATAGCAAAAGAAACTTCCTTGGCGGCGGCCAGCGTGTCGTTGGCAAAAGGCGCGCTGCCTTTCAGTTCAAAATCGTTCAGGGTAAGCGTAAGCTCAGGAAAGCGTTTAAAAAACGACAGTCCGGTACTCGAAAAACTGAGTTGCCCGTTCAGGTGCTGGTTGGCCAGCTGCTTCACTTTTTGAGTGATGGTTTGCGGAAACAGTACCGGCAACAAAAACAGCAGCAGTAAAATAGAGATTATCGTAATACCACTGATTTTGAGAATTTTGATCAATAACTTTTTCAAAGGAATAGCATAAAGATAAATACGCCGCAAATATAAATATTATAGTTTTTGCTTCTGTACAATGAGAGGCGCAAAGCACTGTATCCCTGCCTTTTCTTACCTAAAAGTCATTTTTCTTGTTTCATTTTGTTTCACTCAAATTTCACAATACACTCAAAGTCAACAACTTGATTAAAAATCCTGTTTCACTTGTTTCATTTGTTTCACATTCGCGTGAAACAAACGCGAGCTATTTAGAGGATTCTTTTGTGCTGTATTCCCTGATAAGGGCTGCGGTTTTGGCAGATGCGCCGGGTGTACCCATTTTTTCGTCCAGCACGTCGTAATTGGCTAACATGACTTGGCGGTAGTCGGGGTTATTGAGGATAAGATCTATTTCGGCACCAATGGCGGTGGGATTGCAATCCTGTTGGATCAATTCTTTGACGATGCCTTTGTTAACGATGAGGTTTACTAACGATATAAACTTGATCTTAACCACCATCCTGGCAATACCGATAGATACCGGGTTACCTTTATAAACCACCACCTGGGGCACATTGAACAAAGCTGTCTCCAAAGTAGCTGTTCCCGACGCCACAATAGCTGCGTGAGCATTGGTCAGGATATCATAGGTAGCGTTAAACAATACCGGGATATCGCGACCTTTGAGGTATTGTTCATAATAATCTGGATGGAAAGACGGCGCGCCGGCAATCACAAACTGATAGCCTGGAAACTGCTCAGCTACAGCCAGCATACCAGGCAGCAGGTAGTTGATCTCCTGCTTGCGACTGCCGGGCAGCAGGGCGATGATACGCTTGTCGCCTAATTTATGTTTGGATAGGAAGTCGGTATCAGGTTTGAAGGCTGCAACTGCATCCA
>Ga0207647_10000157_pt1 | contig 53737 bp, 54 predicted proteins | sample KBSCornC2_FD_184295 | JGI IMG/M metagenome (GOLD analysis project Ga0207647, IMG submission 184295) | Corn rhizosphere microbial communities from Kellogg Biological Station, Michigan, USA - C2 (SPAdes) (version 2) | ecosystem: Host-associated > Plants > Roots > Rhizosphere ... | reverse complement strand
TGCCGCCGCCGACCGCGCCGGCCACCGTGGTCAGCTTGCGTCCGTTGCCACGGCCGAACTGGTTGCCGATCACGCCACCGGCGATCGCGCCAATGACGGTGCCGGCAACCTGATGATCGTCTGATGGACGGCGCCGCTCGGTCACGGTCTGGTCGCTGCATACCTGCTGCGGCCCGTTCAACGGCGTCACGCTGATCACCTGCGCGTATTCGGCACCTTCCTGCACTGGAGGCGGCGGCGCGCCGCCGTTGCCGGGATGCGGTGCATAACCTGCGGACGGCAACGCGCCCTGTGGCGGCATCGACTGCTGCGCGGGCGGCGATGGATTGGTGCCGCCATTGGCGGGTGGCGGCGCTGCGTTCGGCGCGGTCAAGTCCGCCACCGACATTGACTGCTGAGGCGCAGACGGCTGCTGCTGCGCGGGCGGCGGATTTTGCGCAGGCGCGGGCGCGCTCTGCGCCGCATTGTTCGGCGACGAGCCGCTGCACGCCGTCAGCATCGTGGCCAGCGCACAGGACAACACACCGGCGAACTGCTTCGACGGAACGAATGTGGACACGATCATGGCACTCTCCTAACCCCTGCATGGTCGATGGTAGTGCGCAGACGTGTACGGTCGCTGAAAAACCCGGCGCACCGACGATTGATTTCCGTGCAAAAAACAGGCACGCGAAATGCTTGCACACACCGCACGGACACGACTCGGTCCCGTCGCCTCCGTGGCGAATGGCACCCCCGCCAGGCACCGCGATACACCTATACTTGCCCGCCACTACCACCGGGGAGACAAAGAAATGAAGCACCGTATCGCGTCGCTTGCCGCAGGCTTGCTGCTCGCCCTGTCCGCGCACGCGCAGGCACCCGCTGCCGCGCCTGCACCGAAGCCGCTCGTGCTCAAGGCCGCGTACCTGTTCGACGGACGCAGCGGAACACTGGTCTCGCCGGGCACCGTCGTCATCCAGGGTGAGCGCATCACCGCGATTGGCGCCAATGCGGCGATCCCGGCCGATGCCAAGGTGATCGATCTCGGTGATGCGACCTTGCTGCCCGGCTTCATCGACGCGCACACGCACATCGCTTCCGACCACAACGACAATTGGGCGCAGGGCTTCTACGAGGACATGCTGCGTTTTCCGGTCGAGCAGTCGTTCCACGCCGAGCGCAACGCGCGCGCGACACTGCGCGCGGGCGTGACCACGGTGCGCGAGGTCGGCGCCGCCGATTTCGTCGACGTCGCGCTGCGCAACGCGATCAACCAGCATCTGGCCGAAGGCCCGACCATGCTCGTCGCCGCGCATGCGATCGGCTCCACGGGTGGCCACTGCGACGGCTCGCCGATCCCGCCCGATCGTATGAAAGAACCCGGCCCGCTCGAAGGCGTGTGCAACGGCCCCGAATCGTGCCGCCAGGCGGTGCGCGAACAGATGAAGTTCGGCGCCGACGTGATCAAGATCTGTGCCTCGGGTGGCGTACTTTCCGAGGCCGATCCGGTCGACGTGCCGCAGCTCACACCCGACGAACTGAAGGCGATCATGTCCGAAGCGCACGCCTGGCGGCGCAAGGTCGCCGCACACTGCCATGGCGATCTCGCCGCCAAGCTCGCGATCGAAGCGGGCGTCGATTCGATCGAACACGGCAGCTTTCTCAAGCCCGACACGCTGCAACTGATGAAGCAGAAAGGTGTTTACCTCACGCCGACGCGCATGACCCAGGAATGGGTGCTGGCCAAGGCCGACACGTATCCGCCGAAGATCGCCGCCAAGGCGCGCGCCGCGGCGACCGCGCATTCGGAAATGATGAAGAACGCACTCAAGATCGGCGTGCTGATGGCATTCGGCACCGATGCCGCGGTCTATCCGCACGGCAAGAACGCCGAGGAATTCGGCGATCTCGTCGCCCTCGGCATGGCGCCCGCCGCGGCGCTGATGACGAGCAGCATCGGTTCGGCCAAATTGCTCGGCATCGACGCCGACACCGGCACGCTCGAAGCAGGCAAGTACGCCGACGTCGTCGCCGTGCCCGGCGACGTTCTGAAGAACATCCGCGCCACGGAAAAACCGCTGCTCGTGGTCAAGCACGGCCAGACGGTGCGTATGGACTGATTCGCTGGGCGATGTCGATTTCGCACTTGCTCGCTCGTCGCTTGGTCAAAGGGAGCGTCGTCGCACCAGCGCGGCGCTCTTCGCTGCCACCGCAACGCAAGGAGAGAACGACATGAGCACCCGTTTCCAGCGCATCACTCCGTTTCTATGGTTCGCAAGCCAGGCCGAGGAAGCGGCAAACTACTACGTCGCCATCTTCCCGAATTCCGCGATCGGCAAGACCGCGCGCTACGACAAGGCCTCGGCCCAGGCCTGCGGGCAAAGCGAAGGCGCGGTCATGACGATTGCGTTCAATCTCGACGGCCACGATTTCGTCGCCCTCAACGGCGGCCCTACATTCAGTTTCACGCCCGCGGTGTCGTTCGTCATCAGTTGCGAAACGCAGGCCGAAATCGACCGCTACTGGGACGCTCTCAGTGCCGGCGGCGAAGCCTCCGCGCAGCAATGCGGCTGGCTCAAGGACAAGTTCGGATTGTCCTGGCAAGTCGTGCCGGCAAACATGGCCGAGTTGATCGCACACCCTAAGGCGATGCAGGCGATGATGCAGATGAAGAAGATCGACATCGAGACGCTGCGCCGCGCAGCTCAGTAGATAAAACGCGGGGGCAAGATGATCCCTGCGCATACTTGCGCCGTCTGCGATGGCAGACCAGACCAGCAAAGCGTCGCTACCGCGCCCGCCTCGCGGCTGCGGCGCCGAGAAACTGGCGCGTGAGTTGCGCCGGCGATCTCAAGCGGACAGCGCCCAGCGCTGCAGGATGCGATGCTCGGTCTTGCCGAGCAGACTGTGCACGAGCGCGAATTCGCGAACCGTCCACGCAATCGGCGCGACCGATTGTTCCGGCACGAGAATGCGTTCGTAACGCAGCGTCACGTGCGGCGTGAACTCGCGCGTCACCTGCTTACCCAGACCGGCCTGGATCAGACGTTCGCCGAGCTGCCCGCGCAAGCGCTGCAGCGGTGTATCGCCTTCCGCGCCGAGCAGCACGCAGGGTTTCTTTTCTGCACGGCCGGCGAAACTCTTCACGCGATCGAACGCGACCTCGAACGCCGCCGCAACGACCTGCGCGGCCGCGCGCTGCGCCTGCTCGATCACGGCCGCGGGCAGGCCGACATAGTCGCCGAGATGATGCAACGTGATGTGCAGGCGCTCGCGCTTCTGCGGTGTACCGCGCAAACCATGCTGCCGGCCCATGTCTTGCGCCAGACGCGCAATCACCTCGCCTGCCGCAGTATCGGGAAACACGGCGAAGAACAGGCGGTCGGTCGGCACCGCAGCGGCGAAACCACCCAACGACAGCTGATCCGACATGCACCGAATTCCCGAAATTGAAGGCAAGCATTATGCCGAATCGAATCTCGCCAATTGATGAGCCAAGGGTTCGGAACAATGCGCAAGTACCCGATCAAAAAGGGGATTTTTAACGAAAAGTTCCGTTTTTCTTGGTTGCGATCGCGTACTCTTGCCGTCCCGGCAGCGCAGGGGATCGTTGCGTACCGCTGCGGGACGACATCGCACATCGACCAGGAGCGCCCCATGGCACTGTGGAAAGAACCGACCAAGCAATCCCCCACCCCCGGATTTCCGCCGGACCCCGTCGCCCCGGCGCGTTTCGAAGTCCCGCCAGGACCCGAGACTAAGCCCGAGGCCGCAACGCCCGTGGCCGCAGCGGCACCTGTGCGTACGCAGACGCGCGCGGCGGAGAAATCCGAGTCGCTCATCGCACCCGACATCGCGATCGAGGGCAAGATCGAAGGCGCCGGCCACGTGCGCGTCGCCGGCCGCTTCAAGGGCGACATCAACGTGCACGGCGACTTGACCATCGACCCGCGCGCCAACGTCACCGGCAGCGTGCGCGCGGAAAAAGTCATCATCGCGGGTGAACTCGTCGGCAACATCGACGCGGCCGCGCACGTCGAGTTGACTCAGAGCGGTGCATTGACTGGCGATCTCAAGGCCGGCACGCTCACCGTGGCCGCTGGCTCGCGCATGCGCGGTCACGCCGAGTTCGGTTGGGGCGACGAAAAATCCTCCACGCATAAGCCGACGAACGGTTCGGCCTCGTGAGCAGCGCGCGCGCGGGCCTGCCCGGCGCGACGCGCAGTTGTCCGCACTGCCGGGAGACCATCCTCGAAAGCGCGACGGTCTGCCCATCGTGCAAGCATCACCTGCGCTTCGGCGTGGGTCCGGCCGCGGGCGAGGCGCAAGCCGCCACGCTCACCCCGCTGCGCGTCGAGGGCAGTTTCCGCAACAGCGAGGGCAGTGCCTGGGAATACTCGATGGTGCTGACGATCCGCAACGAGCGCGGCGAGGAAATCGCGCGGCGTCTCGTCGGCGTCGGCGCGATCCAGCCCGACGAATTGCGTGCGTTCACGCTGAGCGTCGAGATGACGCCCACCGCGGGCAAGCGCACGCGACATTGAGCGAGTTGCGCGTGCGTGCGAGCATGCGCGCATGGCCACGCAAGCCGACGTCCGCAGGATCGCGCTCTCGTTTCCCGAAACGACCGAGAAGCAAGGCCATTTCGCCTTCGAGGTGCGTCACGGCACGAAATACAAAGGCTTCTGCTGGGTCTGGATGGAGCGCATCGAGCCGAAGAAGCCACGCGTGCCGAATCCGCGCGTGCTCGCCGTGCGCGTCGCCGGCCTCGACGCCAAGGAAATCCTGCTGATGGCGGATGCGGACAAATTCTTCACCGAGCCGCACTATGACGGCTTCCCCGCCGTGCTCGTGCGACTCGAAAAAATCGGCAAGACCGAACTGCGCGAACTGCTGCAGCAGGCTTGGCTGACCCAGGCGCCCAAAGCGCTGGCCGCGCGACTCCGCGCCGACGCCCGAACTTGATCGAACCGCGCCGCGGTATTCCTTGCGCTACTTTCTCACCGTCCAGAAATCGTCGGAGAGATTGCGGTCGGCGAGATACGCGTACGGCATCGTGAAGTAACCTTTCATGCCCCAATCCGTGCCCCACGAATTGCGCGCGATGAAGCGCTGCTTCGCATCGTCATAACCGACCGCGCAGACCGCGTGGCCGCCGACGACGCGTTCGCTCCTCTTCGGCAGGTTGACGACACCGGTATTTGCCACCGTCTGCGATTCGAAGCTTTCGTAGACGGTAAAACCGAACACGAACGGATAACCATCGGCGAGGCAGGAGCGCATTTCGTCGGTCGTCGACAGGCGCTGATAGCTCGTAATCGTGTGCTTGAGCGCCAGCGTGTAGCACGTCGGTGTCGGCTTTTTCTTGAACTGCCTGATCACGTACGGCCATGTCGCTTCGGGGCATACGCCTTGTTTGGCCAGCGTCTTGATGCCGTCGCGCAGCATCGCGCCGGAGTCTTCACCCACGCTGTGCTCGATCACGCGCTCGTTGTAGTAGACGAACAGGCGCGAGAGATCGGCGAAGGGCTGCTGTTCCTTAAGCTCGAGGAATTCGAGCGCGCCCACGAGCGCATTGGCAGTGCAACTGCCGAGTTGGCCCTGATCTTCCACCGGCGGACATTGCACGCGCAGATCGATTTTGGCCGGCAGCTTCTTCGCCACCTTGTACACAGCGCCGTAAAACTGATCGCGCTGGTCGGGCAGATCGGGAATCCAGCCGTAGCGCGCCTGCTTGCGCTGCGTGGTGGGCGTGGACTTCTTCACGGCGCGGCTCCTTGTCGAGAAAACCGATGCGAGTGATTTACTCTGCGCTTCTCACGCTGTCAAACGCGCTTTGCGAACTGCAGCTGAACATATCTGCAACGATAACGAAATCCAAACGCCGGGTCGCCACGAACGTGCCAAGCTCGCTCGCAGGGGGCCCGCGACGAAGAGGAGTTGCAATCATGGCTCAATCAGAACAATCCGCAGTGCGAGTGAACGCCACGCGCGAAGGCAACGCCCCGCGCACAGGTTTGTCTCCCTTGACCATCGTGGCGCTGGTCGCCGCGGCATTCGCCGCGAACGCCTGGTTTTTCTACCATCAAGGTCAGAAGGAAGCATTGAGCGACGGATCCGAAGCGTTGCCCAGCGCCACCATCGCCTGGACTCGGCCGGAGGAACCATCGTCGGCAACTGCCGCCCAGGGGGAAAGCGATACCGCGCAGCAACCCGGCAGCACTGCAAACGACGCGGCCAAGCCGGCTTCAAACGATGCTGCGACCGCCGACAAGGCTGCCGTGAAACGCACGACGCGGGCCAAGCCCACGAATCGCACGATGCTGGCCAAGGTGACTCCGCAGGCCACGCGTTCCGCGATGACGCCGTCCGAGCGCAGCGTCGCGCTGCTTACCCACCCCAAGCCAGCCTACCCGGCGCCGGCGTTGCGCGAGCGTCAGCAAGGCACGGTCGTCGTGCTGGCCAAGGTCGATGTCGCGGGCCACGTCAGCGACGCGCAGGTCGTGCGCCGCAGCGGGTCGTTCACGCTCGACCGCGCAGCGATGAACGAAGTACGCCACTGGAAATTCGAACCTGCGCTGCACAACGGCCAGCCCGTAGTCGCGAGCGTCGAGGTGCCGGTGAGCTACCGCCTCGGCGATTGAGTACGCACAACCGCATTGACGCCGGGGTTCGCATCCGCGGGCCCCGGTGCTTGCGCTAGCTCGCCTTGACCGCGGTCTTGCGCAAGTTGCGTTCAAACAGCGCCAAGGTGCGCTTCCAGGCTTCGTGCGCCGCGTTCTCGTCGTAACGCGGTGTGGTGTCGTTGTTGAATCCGTGCTGCGTTCCCGCGGGTTGGTACAATGCGTAGCGAACGCCGGCCTGTTTCAGTGCGCCCTCGTAAGCCGGCCAGCCCGCATTGACGCGTTCGTCGTTAGCAGCCAGCACGATCAGCATTTCAGCCTTGATCCTGGCCACGTCTTCCGTCGGCGGAGCGGTGCCGTAGAACGGTGCGGCCGCGGCAAGATCCGGCAACTGCGTCGCGAGGAAATTGACGATGCCGCCCCCGTAGCAGAATCCGACCGCGCCCATGCGTCCGTTGCTGCCGTCGCCGCCGCGCAGCATCTGCGCCGCGGCGAGAAAATCCTGGCGCGTCTTCGTCTGGTCGAGCTTGGCGAACTCGGCGCGCGCCTTGTCCTCGTCGCCCGGATAGCCGCCGAGCGGAAACAGAGCATCCGGCGCGAAGGCGATGAAATTCTCCAGAGCGAGCCGGCGCACAATATCCTCGATGTGCGGATTGAGGCCGCGGTTCTCGTGCACGACCAAAATCACCGGCAACGGTCCGCGCGCCTTGGCCGGCTTCGCCAGATAGCCGCGCGCACGGCCGTAGCCTTTGGGCGATGGAAACTCGATGTACTTCGCCGACAGCCGCGAGTCGTCCGGCTGGACCTGCTGCGCGGCGGCGAATTGCGGGCTCAGCGCTTCGAGCAGCCCGACCGCCGTCGTCGCGCCAACGGCAAAGCGCGCCGCGGCGCCGAGAAAAGCGCGTCGATCGATCACGCCATGCACATACTGGTCGAACAGGCGCAACACTTCGGGATCGAAATCGTCGACCGTCTTGCGTGGAGGAGTTGTCATAGAGAGCCTGCCTTCGTGTCGGCTTGGCGAATCGAATGAACCTGATTCTTTTCTATTTTACCCACCGTGTGCGAGCGCGTAGTCGAGCGCCGCGCGCACGGCGGCCACCTGCGCGGCGTTGCATTGCTCGGGCGTTGCGCGTGGGCTGTCGGGATAGACCTCGGTGGTGGTCTTGTACGCCGCATTGGTGATGCCCGCACAGAGACCGAGTTTCTTCAGCGCGTATTCGATCACGCCCGGCGAGGTCACGCGCGAGCCGATGATCTCGCCCTTCGCATCCGCCGGTGCGATATGCGTGACCTTCGCTACCGCTTCGATGATCGCCTTCTGAAATGCGGGCTGCGGGCGCTCGCTGTCGTCGACGAGATAGAACCCATCCGGAATGCCCTCCGGCTCGAATGGCTTGCCGTCGCGCGCGGCCAGTGCCGGGCGGAATTCGGATTCGTCACTGTCGGTGGTCTCGTGCAGATCGACATGCACGAGGAAGCGATCGCGCAGCGGCGCGATGAGCTTCAGCAGCGCTGCGGATTCGGGCGCCGGGCTGTTTTCGCGGAACGAACGGTTCGGATCGATCGCGAGCGGATTCCAGCGATGGATACGCTCATATGCCCAAGGGCTGATGCACGGCGCAATAAGCAGGTTGACGCGGCCGGCATAGTCCGCCGCATGCATGTCGACGAATTGCAACGCGCCATGCACACCGCTGGTCTCGTAACCGTGCACGCCGCCGGTGACCAGCGCGTAGGGAAGTTCCTCGCGCCAGCCGCGGCTGCGGATCGCGAACAGCGGGAACGATTCGGGCGCATAGTCGAGACGACCGTACTCGACCATGTCGAAGCGATCGCGCAGGCGGTCGACGACGCTGAGCACATCGGTTTCGTAACTGCGCTTGCGCGCCTGGCGCGACAGCCAAAGGGTTTTTTCGGCCTGGCCCCAGGGCTGGCCGGGCGTGCCTATGGAATGGATTGTCGAAGGATTCACAACGTTCGCTCGCGGATGCAATGAACCGCGAACTTTAGCATCAAGCACTCGCACTCGTCGTCGTGTGCCGGATGTCGACGACTTCACGCAGGAATCGACAACAACGCCGCAGTGCGGACTCAGCAGGCTTCGCAGATTTCCAGCTTCGGTCGGCGCAGCGTGGTGGCTGCCCAGGTGTAGATCAGCATGCCGAGCAGCGCCGTGATCGCGCCGACATAGCCGGTCGAAGTCCAGCCCCAGCCCGCGCTGATCGCCATGCCGCCGAGCCACGGTCCGAGCGCGTTCGCCGCATTGAATGCGGCGTGATGCGAGGCGGCGGCAAGCGTCTGCGCTTCTCCGGCCACGTCCATCAGGTGCGTTTGCAATACCGGGCCGAGCGCGCCCATCATGCCGACCGCAATGGTGATCGGCAGCAGCGTCCACAGCGAACCTGCGGCGAGCGGGAACAACAGCAGCATCGCCGCCGCGCCCAGCAGGATCGCCGGCACCGCGCGGAAACGCAGGCGGTCGAACAGCCAGCCGCCGAGGAAATTGCCGATCACGCCGCCGAGGCCGAAACCGGCCAGGCCGAGCGGGATCCATTTCGCCGACACCTGGGTCACTTGCATCATTGTCGGCGCGAGATAACTGAACACGCAGAACAAGCCGGAAAAGCCCACCGCGCCGATCGCCAGCGCCTGCCACACCGGCAGGCGATTGAACGCGCGCAATTCCTCGAGCGGATGTTTCGGCGCCTCGACCTTGTCGCGTGGCATGAACGCCGCGATCAACGCTACCGTCGCCACGGCCACGCTCGATACCATGACGAACGCCCAGCGCCAGCCTATCGTCTGTCCCATCCACGTTGCGATCGGATTGCCGATCAGGATCGCGACGGTCAAGCCGAACATGACCAGGCTCACCGCCTTGCCACGCTCCTCCGGCTTGCTGATCGCCACCGCCGCGAGCGCGGCGACGCCGAAATACGCGCCGTGCGGCAGGCCAGCGACGAAACGCGCCAGCATCATGCTCAGATAGTCCGGCGCCGACGCGCTGGCCAGATTGCCGAGCGCATAGAAGCCCATCAGCAACAGCAGCAGCGCGCGACGCGGCAAACGGCCGCCGAGGATCGCCAGCAACGGCGCGCCGACCACGACGCCGAGCGCGTACATGCTGATGATGTGGCCGACCTGCGGTTCGCTCACGCCAAAACTCTTCACCATCTCGGGCATCAAGCCCATCGCCGAGAACTCGCTCGTGCCGATGGCGAAGCCGCCGAGGGTCAATGCGGTAAGGATCAGCGCGCGGTGGCGCGGCGCGACGGTCGCCTGCAGCGTGGTTTCGAGAGCCGAAATCGTTTCCATGGCAGCATTATGCTGCATCGCAGCACACTTTGAGTGAACGTGAAAGAAACTTAAGGAAATCCGCGTTTCCCAGGGCGCACAGCAAATTTTCTTTTTCGCGAACTTGTCGATTCCGCCTGCCTGCGAACGTCATCGAGGAGCAAACCGTAGCCCTTCAAAACTACTGGAGAACCTCGTGATAAAACTTACCCTGATCGTCCTCCTGCTGATCGGCGCCAGCCCCGTCCACGCCCAGGACTCCAAAACCGCGCCCTACCCCACGATGGCGCCGATCGAGCAATACCGCATCGCCAACCGCGACGACGAAATCGCCCTCGCGCGCAGCGCTGCTCCGCCGTCGATTTCAGCCGACGCCGAGGTGCTCATTCTCGGCAGCCGCGGCTTCGAAACCGCGATCAAGGGCAAGAACGGTTTCGTCTGTCTAGTGGAACGCTCCTGGGGCGCGGGTTTCGACGATGCGGAGTTTTGGAATCCCAAACTGCGCTCGCCGATTTGTTTCAACGCGGCCGCCGCGCATTCCGTCGTGCCCCCATTTCTCAAGCGTACCGAGTGGGCACTGGCCGGCGTCTCCAGGCAGGAAATGATCGAGCGCACCAAGGCTGCGTACGCGAACAAATCCTTCGTCGCTCCCGATCCGGACTCGATGTGCTACATGCAGTCGCCGCACGCCTATCTTTCCGACAAGGACAGCCACTGGATGCCGCATTTGATGTTTTTCCTGCCGCGCGTTGCGGCTTCGTCCTGGGGCGCCAATCTGCCCGGTTCACCGATCATTGCGTTCGAAGGCAGCGATGTCGACCCGGTCACCGTGTTTCTCGTTCCCGTGCGCAAGTGGTCGGACGGTACATCCGCTCCTGATCATCACGCGAAGTGAGTAGGACGGACGCGCCAGGCCGCGGGATCAGTTAGTTTCTTGACTCAATCCCGCAGCGCTGCTTCCACGCGCCCTTGTTGCCGGATCAGCGCCTCCTTGCGCGCTTCCTCGATGGACGCCATCACGGCGTCCACATCGGCGTTGCTGTCGTCGAAAACGAACCTGCCGGTCAGCGGCGAATTCGGCAGCAACTCGCCTTTCTCAAACAGCGCCCACATTTCTTCGCCGTAATGCGTGGCCGCAAGCGCGGGCGCGAAACGCGCCAGCGTATCGCGCAGGTTGTGCACGTCGCGCAGCAGCATCGAGCGTGCCGCATTGTTGCCGGCGGCGCTGACCACTTGCGGGAAATCGATGATCACCGGCCCTGCATGCGTGACCAGGACGTTGTATTCGGACAGGTCACCATGTACGAGACCGAGGCAAAGCATGCGCACCACATCACGCATCAACACGGTGTGAAACGCGAGCGCCTGTTCCGTACTGAGTTCCACTTCGCTCAGGCGCGGCGCATTGTGTCCGTCCGCGTCGACGAGCAGGTCCATCAGCAACACACCATGGAAGAACCCGCGCGGCCGGGGCACGTTCACGCCGGCCTCGGCCAGCAGGTAGAGCGCATCCACCTCGGCACTTTTCCACTCGGCTTCCTGCTCGCGGCGGCCGAACTTGCTCGCCTTGGCGATCGCGCGCGCCTGCCGGCTGCCGCGAAACTTGCGTCCTTCCTGATACTGCACGCGTGCCTGGAAGCTGCGCTGCGCCATGTCCTTATAGACCTTCGCGCACAGTTCGTCGGCGCCGGAACGGACCACGTACACTGACGCTTCCTTGCCGCTTTTGAGCGAACGCAGCACCGCGTCGATCACGCCATCGTCGATCAGCGGTTGCAACCCTTTAGGAATCTTCATCGAATCGAAACTGTCACGACAGGGCAGCCATTATCGGTGATTGGCGATTTCGCTGCCGCATGTAAGACTGATCTAGTATTCGCGCATCCTCGGGCACGGCCTTTCAACCCCGACACCATTGCCGAATGGAGCGACCACGCACATGAGCCAACCGATTCGACACAATCCGCTATGGACGCTGGTGGTGCCCCCCCTGAGCATCGCCATTCTCCTGCTGTCCTGGGCGCTGCCGGGCATGCCCGGCCTGCTCGCGCTGCTCGTGCTTGGACTCGTCGGCAGCGTGATCGCCTCGGTGCACCATGCGGAAGTGATCGCTCATCGCGTCGGCGAACCATTCGGTACGCTGGTGCTCGCGCTCGCGGTCACGGTGATCGAGGTCGCGCTGATCGTATCGATGATGCTGTCCGGCGGCGAAGCGACCTCCGGCCTCGCGCGCGACACCGTATTCGCCGCGGTCATGATCATCCTCAACGGCCTGATCGGCGCCAGCCTGCTCGTCGGCGGTGGCCGCCATCACGTGCAGGGCTTCCAGCTCGAGGGCATCAATGCCGCGCTCGGCACGCTGACCGTGATCGTGGTGTTCACGCTGATCCTGCCGAACTACTCCACGAGCGCGCCCGGCCCCGCATACACCAGCAGTCAGTTGTTGTTCGTCGCCGCGGCGACCCTGGTGCTGTTCGCCGCGTTCACCGTATTCCAGACTATCCGCCATCGCGACTACTTTCTGCCGAAGGAAGGTGAAGGCGACGATGCGGACGTGCACGCAAACCAACCGACGAACGCGGAGACGCTGACCAGCCTCGGCCTGCTGCTCGTCGCCCTCGTCGCCGTCGTGCTGAGCGCGAAAGGCATCTCGCCGTCGATCGAAGCCGCGCTGCACGCGGCCGGTGCGCCTGCGGCCACGGTCGGCATCCTCATCGCCGCGATCGTGCTGTTGCCGGAGAGCGTCGCCGCGATCCGCGCCGCGCATGCCAATCGCCTGCAAACCAGCCTCAACCTCGCGATCGGCTCGGCGATCGCGAGCATCGGCCTGACCGTACCGACTGTCGCCGTGCTGTCGCTGATGATGGGCTGGCCGCTCGCGCTCGGCCTCGACGCGAAATCGACGGTATTGCTCGTGCTGTCGCTGTTCGTCGTCTCGATCTCGCTGCGCACGGGACGCACGACGATGCTGCCGGGCGTGGTGCATCTGGTCCTGTTCGCCGCCTACCTGTTCCTCAGCTTCGTGCCTTAGGACGCAGGCAACCTCATCAACTTACCGGCTTGGTCGAGACGCCTACCCCCAGAAATAAAGTTGCAACCCCTCTTCCTTCGCCTTCGGCGGTATGTCGCCGAGCACTTCGCGGTGCTTGCGAAAATTCAGTGTCGCGCGTTCCAGCAGATTGTCGATCTGCTCCATCTTGTACGGCGCCTCTCGCGTCGTGGGTTCGCGCAAAGTCGCGGCGTCCGGGAATATCCCCATGCCGCTGAGCAGGCATAGCCAGGAGAACACCGGATAGCCCTTGCCGAATCTCCCCTGGGATACGTCCTCGACGATGCTCTTGCGGCACATCCATGTCGCCAGCAAATGCTGGAGTGGATCGGAAAGATGTGGGTTATTCGCATTGGCGCGCCAATACTCGGTATCGCTGCGCGAGTTGGTCTTGTAGTGCGTGACAATGTAGTCGCGCGTGCCCTCGAACATCCCGTTCACCCATTCGTTGAATGCATTCTGCGCACGTTCGCCGATGTCGCCCGCTTCGAAATAGGCGACGAACGTCGAAATCGTGCGCTGCACGAACATCAGCGCCGTCGCTTCGAGCGGCTCGATGAATCCCTGTGACAGCCCCACGGCCAGGCAATTGCGGTTCCAGTGTCGGGTCACGCGGCCGCAGCGCATCTTCAGGTGACGCGCCTCCACGTCGGCGTCGAGCAAGCCGAGGCGCTCGCGCAACTCGCGCTCGGCCTCATCCGCCGAGCAGAAGTCTGAACTGTAGACGTAGCCATTGCCATAGCGCCCAACGAGCGGGATCTTCCACGCCCAGCCATGCCGCATCGCAATCGACCGGGTCTGCGGCGGAATCTCCGCGCCGATCGGCGACGGCATCGCGACGGCTGCGTCGTTGAACAGGTTTTCCTTGTAGCAGACGTAAGGCGTCTTCAATGCCTTCTCTATCAGCAGCGCAGCGAAACCGCTGCAATCGATAAAGAAATCTGCCGCGAGAGTCTCGCCGCCGTCGATCAGCAGCGAGGCGATGTCGCCGCGCTCGTCGAGTTGCACGTCTTTGACATGGCAGGATCGATGCTTCACCCCGCGTTCGATCGCCTTCTTCTGCAGAAACTGGCCGAGCAGCACGGCGTCGAAGTGATAGCCGTACCAGACGTCAAACGGGAAACTTCTCTGCTGTTTCGGCGCAAAGCCAAGGTCGGTCAGCCTTGAGGCGATGAAGAACCGGTTCGGATGCGCGTGCACATCGAGGCCGTTCAAACGCGCCTTCACATTGTGCACGAACTGCGTCATTGTCATGTTGTCGAGCATCGACGCGAACGGATGGAAATAACTTTCGAAGCCCGGCTTGGTCGACCAGTTGTCGAAGGAGATGCCGCATTTGTAGGTGGCATGACAGGCCGGCATCCATTCGGCTTCCTCGATGCCGAGATTGTCGAAGAAGCCGCGCAGCCACGGCGTGGAGCCTTCGCCGACACCGATGATGCCAACGGCCGGCGATTCGAGCACCTCGATCTCGACGTCGCGCCCAACCGAGGCCGCCAGCGTCATCGCGCACATCCAGCCAGCCGAGCCGCCGCCGACGATCGCGATCCTGCGAATCGTCGCCGGCAGATGGGCGTCCGGATTCGGCCGCGCCGGCGCGATCGAATAGTTGAAAACCGTTGCGGTGGGTGCGCTGGGCATGCGGGCTCGTACCGGGTGGCGAGTCGGAGAACGGATTCAGGCCGGTAAAGCTAGCGTTTTTTGCAGCGAGTAGCCACCGATTCCCTGCAATGCCGGCGCGCAGCCGCATCGTTGACGACGCCGCCTTCAGCCGGCGGCTTTCTTCACCAGCGCACTGATCTTCGCCTCTCCGGCAGCGGTCAACTCCTTCAATGCGTAGGAGGTCGGCCACATCGCACCGTCGTCGAGAGCCGCCTTGTCGTTGAAGCCGAACGTGGCATATCGATCGCCGAACTTGCCCGCGTCCTTGAAGAAGCAGACGACCTTTTCATCCTTGGTGTAGGCGGGCATGCCGTACCAGGTCTTCGGCATAAGCTCCGGTGCGGAGGCGCTGACGAGGGCGTGCAGGCGCTTCGCCATCGCGCGATCGGGCTCCTTCATCTTGGCGATCGCCGCAAGGATGGCGCGCTCGCCTTCCTCGCGACTCTTGTTCATGCGCGCTTCGGCCTTCAACTCCTGCGCGCGTTCCTTCATCGCCGCGCGTTCCTCGGCGGTGAATCCTTCGGATTTCTTGCTCGTCGCAGCGGTGCTTTTGACCGACTTGCCCGCGCTTTTCTTTGCAGTCTGGCTCATGAAAATTCCTCGTGTAGATTCGGATGGGAAGCTCAGCTGCGTTCCTGCACGCGCAGCAGGTTGCCGGCGGGATCGCGCACGGCGCAATCGCGCACGCCATACGGCTGCATCGTCGGTTCCTCGACGATTTCTGCACCGCTGGCCTGGATGCGCTCGAAGGTGGCATCGAGGTTCGGCGTTGCCAGCAGCATGATCGCGTAGGTGCCCTTGGCCATCATCTCGGCAATCGTGCGCTTTTCTTCGTCGGTCACGCCGGGACTCGCGGCCGGCGGAAACAGGACAATCGAGGTCCCGGGCTGATCGGCAGGACCGACCGTGATCCAGCGCATGCCGTTGTAGCCGACGTCGTTGCGCACCTCGAAACCGAGCGTGTCGCGATAGAACGCCAGCGAGGCGTCCGGATCGCTGTGCGGGAGGAAGCTCGAATAGATGCTGATACTCATGGTGGTTTTGCTCGCGGTTGGAAACGAGCCGTCATGCTATGTCGGGCTCGGTTGTCGACGCTTCTTCATTCCTGATCGATTGCGTCCGGACCGGCCGGGTGACCTGTCTTGCGACGCAGGACGGCATCCCCGCCGTCGCCTGCGCTGCCTCCTGCCGGTAAACGCTCGGCGATACGCCGACCAGTTCGGTGAAGCGCGTGCTGAATGTGCCGAGCGACGCGCAGCCGACTGTGAAACAGACTTCGGTGACGCTGAGATCGCCGCGCCGCAGCAGCGCCATCGCGCGCTCGACGCGCCGCGTCATCAGATAGCTGTACGGCGATTCGCCGAACGCGAGTTTGAACTGGCGGCTGAGATGCCCACCCGACATGTGCACCCCACGCGCGAGCTCCTCGACGTTCAGCGGTTGCGCGTACTCGCGGTCGATACGGTCGCGCACACGGCGCAGGCGCGCAAGATCGCGCAGATGCACCAATTCGGCAGGTATGTTGGCCATGCGGCGATCGTCCCATTTCAGGCGGGAGCGCTCAAGCGCAGCGGACCAGCGGAAAACAACCATTGCAGCGTTTTTGAGAGATGAATCGCATCCCGGCTTCCCGCCGTTTCGCTGCCAGCCAGCTTCGCGCGCCTATGCTAAACCGCAAGCGAACATAAGGAGGTTGCCATGTCTGCGGATACGAAGACTCCGTTCGAGCACGTCAACGACGTTCTGGCGCAGCTCAAGGAGATGCGCCACTACGCCAAGAACAATGTCGAGACCCTGACGACGCAGTGGCTGCTGTTTGATGGCGAATTGAAGAAGCTCAAGCAAGCCGCGCCGATCGAGGCGCTGATGACGCTCCAGAGCGAGTTGCACGACGCGCTGGTCGAGGAAATCGGTGCACTCGAAGAGCTGGCGGTGACGCTGCAGCCGCCGCCGGAAGAGGCGGCTGCAACGGCGTAGACGCGGTCATGCCCTCGCCCGCTTCGACTGCATCAGCGCAACGACGTGCAGCATCACGAACAGCGGCACCATGAACGCCGGAATCAACACGAGCGGCAACTGCCCCATCGGCGCGATCGTCGGCGGCGTGTCGTTGGCAATCGTCATCGCGCAGATCGTCGCCGTCGCGAAGGCGACGACGAAGTCGAGGATGCCGAGCGCGTTCCAGAGCTTGAACCTCGAACTCGCCGCCGCGTCAGGGTCCTTGCTCAACGCGACGATCCACCATGGCGCAACGAATCCGATCGCCATGTCGCCGAGACCCGCCGGCCAGGCGAACAGCCCGGGCAGCACGTGATTCGCGTACAGCGCGACGAAGCCTAAGCCGGCCCAGCGCCAGGCCTGTATTCCGACAATCAGACGCAGGTCCAACGCCAGCAGGAACTCGCGGAATCCCGGCAGCAAGCGCTGCGCGGCGGCGAACACGAGCAGCGGAGCGACGGCACTGGCAAACACCGGCAGCGGCGGCTGACCGGGCGAGCCCTGGTACACCCCGCTCGCGCCAAGGATCAGCACGGCAGCGAACCATACGGCCAATGCGGCCTTTATTGCGTTTCCGACCATCGGCCCCGGGCTGGTTCCGGGCAATGTTGTGGTTTGTGAAATGGGTACAGACATGACACCTCTCCTAGTTACTTGCATTTTGCAAGTGTCTCGTCAACACGCTATCATCTGTAACTTGCACTTTGCAAGTGTCGATCATGAAAAAAGCAAATCGCGCAACAAAACCGGAACTGCCCCGCCGATCCCCCTGCGCGGTGGCAAACACGCTCGACCGCATCGGTGACAAATGGTCGCTGCTGCTGGTACGCGACATGCTTGCCGGCAAGACGACCTACGGACAATTCCTGGAATCACCGGAGGGGATCCCGACCAACATCCTCGCCGATCGCCTCAAGCGCCTGGAACAATTCGGCATCATCGCGCGCTCGGCTTATCAGGAGCGCCCTGTCCGCTACGCCTATGCGCTGACCGAATCGGGACGCCAACTTGGCCGCGTACTGCGCGCGCTGGCCGATTGGGGCCTGGAAAACATTGCCGGCACGAAGAAGGAACTGGTGCCAGGTTCATTTGTGCGCTGACTGCGTCGGCGCACGCTTTCCGTTGGCGATCTACTGCTTGCCCGCGCGGCGCAACGCCTGGTTGACCACTTTTCGGATCAGGCTTGGGTAGGCAATGCCGGCCTTGAGAGCCGACTGCGCGAGCTCGTCATCCTTTGCGATGCAGGGATTGGCGTTCGGTTCGATCACGTAGACGTTGCCGCCGGCGGTCACGCGCAGGTCGAAGCGCGCATAGCTGCGCAGATTGAGCGCGCGATAGGCAAGCTTGCACACCTCATCGATGCGCTTCTGCAGGTCTGCATCTATCGGCTTCGCATCGTGATTGCTGATACCCCAGCGTTTGCGATACTTGTCGTCCCATTTGGCCTTGTAGGTCGCGATGCGCGGCTCGTCCTCGGCCATGTCGCCGAAGGTCATCTCGCGCGCGGGCAGCGTGCGCAAGGCGCGATCGCCGATGACGCTGACGTAGAGTTCGCGCCCGTCGATATATTCCTCCGCGATCGCGTCGAGCTCCATGCGCCCCTGGATCATCTTGATGCGCGCGAGAAACCCGGCCTCGTCGTCGACGATCGACGCCTGCGAAATGCCGCGTGAGGCCTCCTCGGTCAGCGGCTTGATGATGCACGGCAGCTTCAGCCGTTTCGGCAGCCACACCTTGTGGCCGCGGTAAAAAGTGTGGAACCGCGGCGTGCGTACGCGATGGAAACGCAGGATCTTCTTGCACAGTCCCTTGTCGTTGCACAGGAACACGGCGCTTGAACTCGCGCCGGTAACCGGCACGTCAAGCAGTTCCATCGTGGCGATGACGTTCTTGTCCCAGTGCGTCGCGTTGTTATACGTCTCGCAGAGATTGAAAATCACGTCGGGCTTGAAGTCGCGCACCGCGTCGAGCAGGGGACGTATGTCGTCGAACAGGCTGAGACGGCGGACTTCATAGCCGGACTCGAGCAGCGCCTGATACACGTCGTTCTCAGTGTAACTGCCGTCGGGATCGGCGAATTCCGCGGCAAAGTCGTAGTCCGGCGGCACCGAATACGGCAGATCGAAGACCATCAAAACACGCGTCGCCATCTAGAGCTTCCCCCGCAACCGCGTCGTGTAGCGATAATTCATCATCAGCGTCGTCAGATAGGTGGCGAGCTTCAGTACCGCCACCGTATCCGCCTCGTCAGTGACCAGGCGCAACGCGCGGCTGCGCTGCAGCACCGCCTTGTAAACCTTGTTGACCATGTGACGCCGCTCGCCCGTCCAGTTCGACACCTCGACCAACAGCGGCTTGCGTTGCGCCTGCAGCAGTTTGGCGACCGAGCGCCGCGTTTCGCCCTGCGCCTTGCCCTCGGCGAACAGGCGGCGCAGGTTGTCGTCGTGGAACTCCGGAAAATCCTCGGCTTCGGCTTGCCGGCGTTTCCTGTAATAGCGATCGAGCGTGCTGCGGATCGCCGATACCTTCCATAACAGCTTGCCGCTCGCGCGCAGCGGCGGCTTGCCGGCGATGTCGGCCATCAGCTTGTCGACGAACAGCAGTTTGTCGAGCGCCTTCCAGCCCGCATATTTCCTGCGCCAGTCCAGATCGGGCGTCAGCCACACCGCGAACGTCTCGACGAAATCCTCGTCCGGGTGGTACTGCGCGTAGTAGTAGTCGAGATGGCGCACGTAGCTCTTGCTGTACGGGCGGAAGCGATAGGTATCGCCGTACTCTTCGGACGAGTGTCCGAACACGCGCTGCCAGCTGCGCTTGCGGTTGAGGTCATAGGCATAGCTCAGCGCATGGCCGCATTCGTGGCGCAGCAGCTTCATGCACGCCGCGTCGGTGTCGCCCTCGGCCTCGAGCATCATCTTGCGCTGCAGCTCGATCAGGCGCGGATGCGCGAGATAGAACGGAATGCCGATCACCGGCTCACCTTCCGGCGTCAGCCATTCGTCGGCGAGATAGCAGCGTGGCTTGAACGGGATGTTTCTTGCCTCGAGCTCGCGATAGAGCTGCGCGATGCGCGCCTCGAGCCATGTCCCTTCGATGCGCAACGGCAACTCGCACATGCGCAACGCGAGCAGCGCGTCTTCGGGAATCGTCGCAAGGTCGATCTGCGGCTTCGCAACCGCATCGACCCGCACCTTGGCGACGTCCTTCGGGGTGGGCATGCAGAAAGTGTACTCTTACCTGCGTTTTGCTGCGCACCACGACAGAATCGTGTTGCACCGCTCGCTCAGTCACCGGAGGCCGATTTGAAAACACTGTTCGCCATCCTTCTTGCCGCCGGCGCGATGCAGAGTGCGCCTGCTCTCGCGGAATCTTCCAGGGCAAAGGCGCCGGCGCCTTCTCCCCTGCTCGGCAGTTGGGCCGTCGATGTCTCACGCCTGCCGATGCCGCAGGAAGCGCGCCCGCAGAGCGTCACGATCACGTTCGCCGATACGGGCGGCGCGAAGTGGAAAGTCAACGTCGACATCGTCGATGCCGGTGGAACGAAGATTAGCGCCTATGGAACCTACGCCCTCGACGGCACCGCCGCTCCGGGCCAAGGCAGCACGATCGAGGCCGACACCGGCGCGATCAGGATGCCCGCGCCCAACGTGCTGGTCATGGGGCTTGGCAAAGGCGGCATGCCAGCCTCGACGCGCGTCTACACCGTCGCCGCGGACGGCAAGAGCATGATCGAGACCGCCGTGAGCTTCGACAACGTTCCGCTAATGCGAACCTTCTACTTCACCCGCGTCCGCTGACGGGAGACAGAACGAGCGAACCCGCTTCCGTCTTCTGCCGGCCGCCCGGCGTGCATTGCACCGGCATCGAAGCAGCGCAACGCGCCTCTTATAGTGCAGTCCACGCGTAGACGAAAAGGGTGTTGTTGTCGGATGCTCTCCGGTCGTTGCCATCGATGCTGCGGACCGCACCGGCAAAGCGCGTATAAAAAGTGTACTGAACCCCAAGCCTCAAATTGGCAAACGGTTTCGCCCACGAATCGGTCTTGCCGAATGGATTCCAATTGAACTCTGCGATACCCCCATTGGTGGTCGGCCGACCGGTGACCGGATAAAGCAACGCATCGCGACTGCCGTTGTTTGCGAAGCCGCCGAGCGTCACACCCCACGTGTTCTTGTACCAATAGCTCGCGTCGAGATTGAGGGATCGCAGCGTGCCGTGGAGCCGCTCGGCGGAACCTGCTGCGAAGGATGCATCGAGGCGTTCTTGCTCGTGCACGTAGAGGGCCTTGACCGTCACGATATGATCGCCGCTGCCAATATGTTGATAACTTGCATCCACTCCGATGTCCTCGAAGCGATCGGCGGGTCCGGGCAGCGACTCCGAATCGCCTGCCGTGTTGGTGCCGACAAGTCCTCGGCGCATCTTGAGGACGACCCCTCCAATCTCGAAGTTGCCGTTTGACACATTCCTCGTGTACGCAATTCGCGCATAAGGGGCGACACCGGTCACGCGCCCCGAGAAATCCGTATTGACCATTCTGAGGAAGGCCGGCGAGAGCGAACGGTATCCTCCGGCTTCCGCGTACCAAGCGTCATCCAGTTGCGCATAAGCGCTGGCCCCGATGACCTGACCTGCCATGGCACCGAAAAGAACCGGCGTGGCCGGCGCCGAAGGTGCAAGATCGGGGGACATATACGGGTACTGCCACGCAGGGATGGTGTTGTATACGTCACTCACTCCGGGATTATTGTTGAGTGATATTCCCCAAATCACTGCATGCGAGCCGATCTGGTTCGAACGCGCATAACGGAGTTCGACGTTGTCCCAACCCACCTTTCCACCGTTCTCGGAATAGGTGGCCTGCGCAAATATCCCAAGGTGGTCGCTGATGCGTCCGGCCAGAAATGCGGAAGCCTGCTCCAGCTCGACATTGTCATTCCTGTTGAAGCCACCGCCGGGCGATTCGGCTTGCGCCTTCTGCGTATGAGTAAACGTCTCGACCAACATCATCGACAGCGGGATCTTGCGATCGTCACCTGCTTCGAGCGTATAGCCTTGGAGTTTGAACTGCCGCCCGAAAGGAGTCAGCTGAGGACCAAACGCGCCAATATGGCAGGCCACGCACGGCTGATGTGTCTGTCGGGCAAATGCCGGAACGGCATGCGCGGCGGAAGAATGCAGAGTCAGCCAGACCAAAGCCAGGCAATGTAGGGCGAGGTTTGCAGCACTGCGACTAAAATTGAGGGGCAATAGCATGCCCGTGGTACGCGCGGTAGCCATACCAGTCTCCTAACTGAGGAGGATTGTTGCTTTCTTGTCGAAGGAGGTCTTGTCGCGTCGTGACTCGAGCGCGATTGCCTTGCGTACTTAAGCGTTCTCCGCAATGGCCGCGGGACAATCCCGGCTCATGCCGTGGCGAATTCTGATGCTCAAGACGTCAGTGCGGCATCCTCTTTCGAAAGACACGTTTGTTCTTGGATGTCTATGAATGCCGTCGTCGCGGATGGAGGTTCATTCGCACCCTGAATTTCCATGCGCCTTCGATCACAAATCGAAGCAAGCAACGCCGGCATGAATGTCGTCACACAACTCCACGTTTCTTGGGAAACGAAGCCGCTTGGTATATTTTTTTCGATCCGCGCGTTGCCAATTTTGGGTTGGTCGATGCAGCAGGAGGCAGCAACTCCGATCGTCAACCTGCTCATTCGCCAGCACGCCTCGCGCGCGAGCCAAACCATGCAGAGGAAAAGGGATGAAGTCCACCCCTTCTCCCTTTGCCCATTTCCGCAAGTCCCGTTTAGTACGCCGACCCACCCGGCTGCGTGGAACTCAGCACTCCGGCCTCGGCGGTCACCGAGTAAGCCGTTCCGCCCACAGCAGCCCAGGTAGCGAGATTGAAGCCGTCGCCGGCAGCAACGCGCGCGACGTCGATGCCGCGGTAGGTCAGCGGCTGTTTTGCGGCGCATACCTGCGGCAGTCCCGGCGCCTGCAGGAAATAGACATGGCCCGTGCCTACCACGCTCGCGTTGCCGGTAGCAGGCACGAGCAGCGCGGTCATTTCGTCGATGGCGATGCCGCGCGGCGTGGTGCTCCAACCGTTGGCGGCCACGCGGCAGAGGAAGGCGATGTCGCGGCCCATGCGGTCGCGCACGCCAAAGTGGGCGTCGCCGATGATGCCTTGAAGCGCGGGCAGCAAGGCGAAATCGCGATCGAAGCTCATGTAGCGATTGAACGGATCGGCCAGGGCCTGGCTGCTGGTCACGCCTTGGCTGGCCTGCGCGGTGTAAACGAACTGGGTGAGCACGTTGAGCCCGGCGCTGGTGCCGCCCACCGGCACGCCGTGGGCAATGCGCGCGTTGAGCGCGGCTTGCACCGGCGTGCCCTTCCAGAAATTGATGTAGTCGGACTGGTCGCCACCGGCAATCCAGATGACTTCCGCCTGATTGATGATCGCCGCGACCGCTGCAAGGTTGGCCGACGCGGCATTGGGGATGATCAGCGTAGCGACGGAATTCGTGTTTGGGCACAGCGCCTGCACATACGGGTTGTAGGCATCGGTACCGGTGGCGCGGATGATCAGGAAATCGCCGTTGCCACCCATGCCGCACAGCCATTGAAAGGCCTGGTCGACATCCGTGCCGCCACCCATCAGCACCGTGCCGGAAGTGGTCGCGGGTGCAACGTCGCCGGCATTGCCGACGCGCGTGTAGGTGTAGGACGGCGCCTTGCCTGCCAGCGCGGGCGAAGACAGGACGAAAGCGGACAAAAACATCAGCAGAGTACGCAGCATGCAGCACCTCATGGTCGGATGTCGGTCATGCCGCAAACGAGCTCGGTGACGCATGGCGACGCCAGCTGTATTGCGGCCAGGAAAGGGCCGGCGTTTCGCCGCCCGAGACCCTAGACGTACGACTGCAGTTTTTGAGGAAATCACCAGCAATCCGAACGGGTCAGAGCGCCTTTTCGAGCCTCGTTTGCGTATCCGTAGTTCGAAACTGCAAGCAGTGGCCAGCCCGCAAGGTCAACGCGGCTCGGCGAATCTGCCACGCTCGAATATCTTGCGCATCACGTATTCGGCCGCATGCGGCGTCAGATGTTCCGAGTCGGATGCGGTGACTTCATGATCGTCCTCGGACAATCGCGTGAGGCAGCCTTGGTCGTTGCAGAGGATGTCGTAGACCGACATGAATTCGACTCCCAGTCGATCGGCGATCTGCTTCATCGATCGATCGTTTTCGATCGATTCCGCGCGCTTGCCGGATTCGATCCGCAGCGGTGTGCGATGCAATGGATCGTTCCGCCAGTTTTGTAGGATTACTCGTGGCAGAGAGTCCTGCCATCCCGGCGCGGAGCCCAGCAGCACGATCCGCTTGGCGCCGGCGTCTTTCAATGCGGCGATCGTGCCGTCCAGCAACTGCAGATCGTATGCCGCGTGCCATAGCGGATGGTGGGCGAAATTCCAGTTTGCGTCCATGAAGACGACCTCGGGCTGGGTCGCCCTGACCTGTTCGACGACATAGTCGTTGATTCGTTTGCACAAGGGGCGTTCGGGAATCGTTATGTTCACCAGCGGCGGACACGCCGAAGCCGTGTACTGCGCAATGCCGAATCGGTAGTCGTTCTGTATCGACTTGAATCCGGGGTAGATCGAACCCGCGTGCGAATCGCCCCAGATAAAGATCAAGGGACGGATGTCGCGTTCGAGACATTCCGCGGCAAATTTCGATTCATCCTCGTCGGGCGACATGAAGCACAAGTGCTCGCGCGCCTTGTTGCGGACGGAAAAATTCACGTCCGTCAGTTGCTGGATGATCTGCGGGTATCTCCACTTCAATCCTTCCTGAAGATAGGTCCACCATCCGGTCGCCGCGACGATGGCGAGGGCGAAACACAGTAGTACCACTTTGCGCTTGATGTACCCCGGCGCGCGGATCGGCGATTCGACGAACACGTAGCTGAGCCACGCCAGCAACATGCTCAGCGCTATCGCCGCGCATCGCGCCCACACCGTCGGCTCTGCCGAGACCGAAATGCGCAGGAACGCGAGCAACGGCCAGTGCCACAGATAGATGGCATAGCTCGTCAGCCCGATGAACAGCGCCGACCGGCTCGCGAGGACGACACGATTGAACCATGCCGCGCTTCCGGCATATATGACGAGCAACGCGCCCGCAACCGGAAGCAGCGCCCAGGCTCCGGGGAATCGCACGGTTTTGTCCAGCATCAAACAAGCAGCGACGATGATTGCGAAACCCGCGGCGCCGAGAAGGTTAGAAAGCATTCCGCTGCGGCCCGCAGAAGAAGCGCCTGCGTCGCGCCTGCCGCGCATCCATTGCGCGAGAAGCGTGCCGCTGGCAAGTTCCCAGCATCGCGACGCCGGCGAATAGAAGGCCCCGACCGGATCGGCCGACGTCATGTAAAGGTCGACTGCAAAAGATGCAGCGGCGAGTGTCAGCAGGGCCGGCAGGATCCATTTCGCCTTTCTGTGCACCGCATACAGGATGATCGGCCAGAAGATGTAGAACTGCTCTTCGATTCCGAGCGACCACAGGTGCAACAACGGCTTCGTTTCCGCCGCGCGGTCGAAATAGCCCGCCTCGCTCCAGGAGACGAGGTTCGAAACGAACGCGGCGCCGGCGGCGATGTCCTTGCCGAGTTGCTTGAACTCATCGGCCAGAAGCAGATTCCAGCCGAACACATAAGTCACCGCGAGCACGATGATCAGCGGCGGAAAAATCCGCTTGATCCGGCGCGAATAAAAATCCGCCAGGCTGAAGCGCCCGCTATCCAGCGCGCCCAGCAATATCCCGCCGATCAAGTATCCCGAAATGACAAAAAAAACATCGACGCCAACGAAGCCGCCGGGGATTGTGCGCGGAAAGGCGTGAAACGCCAACACCGACAGGATTGCCACGGCGCGCAAGCCGTCGATGTCGGGTCGATAGCTCGAAGCGGCCGTGGGCGGAATCCCCGCTCCGGCATGCCGCGATTCAAGCGGTTTTGCAGAAAATTCTTCGTTCACTTTTTAGGCACTCTGATCCCGTTTCGTCGATGGACGATTTCGAAGCCGGCAATCATGCCGAAAACAATGCAACACCATCCACAACTATGTGCGCCACGATATTCACCCAGAGATTGCGCTTCCAAAAATAGAGCCAGGTGAGCATGGCTCCGCCGAACGCGGCAACAATGATATGCGTCCAGCCCCAAGAGCCGACGTGCGCCAGCGCGAACAGCGCAAGCGGCAGCAACGCCGCAACGCCCCGGCTGCCGGTCAGCGACAGCAGGCGCTCGATCGGATAGCCGCGGAACAACACCTCCTCCGAGACTCCCGCGCGGACGACGGAGATCGCCAGCCACCACGCGGGCGCCGCGGTCAGAGCGCCGACCGCCTGATCTTCGCCGAGATGCAACGCGGGCAAGACCAGCAGATAAAGCACGGCCAGTCCGGCAATGATCGCGGCGGCGAAAGCCGAGCCGAGGAGCAAGTCACGAATGGGAGGCCGGCGCAAACCGATCGAGGACAGAGCACGTTTCTCGACGAACACGACGTAGGCCAGTGTCGCGCCAACCAGCGCCCAATAGATCGCTTCGTTGCCAAGCATATGCGCCACGTCCTTGAGCTCGTTGTCCCAGGCCGGGAAAGGCAGGCTGCCGACGCCGAGCGTGAGCACAAGTCCGAGGATGCTGGACAACATGGGCTTCGGAATGACTTCGTTTCCTTGCGCCATGGATTGAGCGTTCATGCTTTTCTCTTCTTGTATGTACGTTCCTCGATGCGCGCAGCGCGCGTCCTCGCCTCGTGCTCGCGCCGTAGCAGCGCGATGAAATCGTCGAGTGCGCGCGTCGTGCGGCGCAGGTCTCCCGTGCTTAGCAACTCCATGATCAGCCCGTCGAAAACCGCCCCGCATAGCGTCGCCATCGCTGCACTTCTTATGGATTCGGGCAAACGCGACGCAATGAACTCGATCCAATTCAGCGACGATCGATTCAGATAGCGCTCGCAGGTGCCGGGCACCCGAACGGCAATGAAATGCGCCTCGTACAGAAGACGAAGGTAGGGCAAGTTGCGTTTGTCGCTCGCCCAACGCCAACAACGCTTCATTGGCGCCTCGCCCGCGACAAGCGACTTGGCCGAGGCGACTGCAGCGAGCGATTTCCGCAGGCGCTCCTGCACTTCGCCTAGCACCTCCTCGATCAACCCTTCCTTCGAGCCGAAGTGGAAGACCAGCAAGCGCGCGCTGGTCCCGATTCCGGCCGCCAGCGGGCGCAACGACAGGCCGGCAAGCCCGTTCTTCAGCAGATAGTCGATGGCGCGGTCAATCAGTTGGTCTTTGCGATCGCTCATGTAACGATCGTTACATGAAACAGTCGTTACAGTCAACACGAACCGCGAACTTCGCCCGGGCGTTCAGATAAACGTCTCGTCGCTGAACGCGCGTCGCGTCGCATCAAATCGGATTGAACCGCGCTCCGACTCAAGGCGATCTACAAGTGTGTAGGCAGCGCGCCTCCATGCACGCAGCATCGCCGATCACACACATCGTTTTGAGAGGATCAGACCATGAAAAGCTCAACCACAGCCATCGTTTCGGCCTGCCTGTTGGCGGCTACAGGCGCGTTTTCGCTCGCCGTTGCGGGTGGAGGCGTGCACAGCATGCCGACGAACGGAACGCGAACGCATCAAACATCGACCACCACGACATCGTCCACAGTACGCGGACCGGCCATGACCGGTCAGCCCAAGCAGTCGTGCGGAAGCGCGACGGCACCGAACACGCCAGGCAACGCCGCATCGGCTCCGGGCTCGGCCTTCAATCCGAACGGCAATGCCGGCACCCACTATGCGGGCCAGCAGGCGCAAAACTCGGGCAATACGGCGAGCGTCTCCCAGTACGACGCCGCCTGCTCTCACCAGCCGTAACCTCGGAGCAAGCAAATGGGGCCAGGAGCGGTTTTTCTGGCAGTGGGGTTGATGCCGTTTGATTGCAGTGTTCGGGGGACGGAGATAATCGACCGCGGTTGATTAGCTCCGCCCCTTTTTTCTTTTTGCCAGCGAGTCCGCAACCACCCAGGCGGCGCCGGTCAGGGCGACATTGACCGCATTCTCATTCCAGAACCAGTGGTTCGAAGGATCGCCGATCAACATCGGCAGGTGCACCAGCGGCGTGAACGCGGCGAACATCACGGTAAGCAGGATCGCGGCCAGGCGAGCCTGCACTCCCACGAGGATCGCGACACCTGCGGCGATGTGGCACAGCCCGGTTGCATAGCCCCAGAACTCCTGCGTCGGCGGCAGCCATTTCGGCACCAGCGGTGCGGTCAGATCCATGTAGACGAAATGCGCCACGCCGAACACCAGACAGCAAACTCCGAACGCAATCTGGCCCCAGCGCGTAAGGCGCGATGCCCGACCGGCATCGATGTCGGCGCAGTCCGCGTAGACGATCAATCCGCCCGCCGCGATGGCAAGCTGTATGGCAAGGCTCTCATAAGGTCCGAACTGCGCGTAATGGGCGAGCAGGACGCGGCCGTTCATCACCAGGACGACAACGAGCGCGAAGTACGCGGTGAGCGCCGCCGCTGCCCGAGCCGTGGTCCGTCGCCACTCGACGCCCACTCCCGCGATCAACATGAAGGCCGCAGCGGCATAAGCCAGCGCTGTGCGTTCCGGGAAATCCTTCGGCACCGGCTGGCCCGGATGGAAGTCTCCGAACGCCAGGCACACCGCGCCCAACGCGATCATCCCCAAACCATAGACGCGCCAGCCGAAAGCGGCTGTCGTGTGTTCCGCGATCAGATTTTTCGACTCGATTCGAATGCTCATCCGTTGCTCCTCAAAACGCGACGCTCGGGAGGCGCAGGCCTGGTGAGCATACGGCCCGGATTGGTGCCGCAAGCCGGATGGTAGCTGCGGCTTGCAGGGTAAAAGTTGCATCCCCTGCGCGCTCGCATACCCAACCGAGGTCACTCGACTATGCCGACTGCTGCGCGCTTCTCGCCTAGCGCGCATGACACTCTTACCCCAACTGACGCATGCCCAGACTGCAGGCGGGAATTCGAGCGGGACTTCGGATCAGCATGCTTTCGACCGACAATGGCAGCTTCACCGGTTCTCGGTAACTGTCGAACCCAGACCCGCTCGCTCGTCGGAAGAAACGAATGCCTACCTCGCCCAAGGATCCTGCGATGAAAAAATATCTGCTCTGCGTTTGCTATCCTGCCGGCAGCAAGCAGCCCGCACCCGCGGCGCTGCAGAAAATCATGCGCGACGTCGGCGCCGTGCAGCAGGAGATGCAGGCGGCTAGCGCCTGGGTGTTCGGTGGCGGGCTCGACGTCCCTAGCACGGCCAAGGTATTGCGCTACAAGGGCGACAAACTCGCGATGACCGACGGACCCTTCATCGAAACCAAGGAGCTGATCGGCGGGATCACGATCGTTCAGGCCCCCGATCTCGATGCCGCGCTTGAATGGGGTCGCAAGCTCGCGCTGGCGACGACGACTCCGATCGAAGTGCGCGCTTTTTTCTAGCGGACAAACTGAATCGGCAGCCCAAACTTCGCAACTCAATGCGTGGCGAACGTCGTCGAAGAATCGCCGCGAGCGCGGTCGAGGCGCGCGACGCCAGCCGACGAATGCGCGCGCAGATAGTCCCGGGCATGCGTCACTTCGGCCCGCGATCCATCGGCCGCGGCGGTCTGCTTGACGAGCTGCGTGAAGTAGCCGCTCGCACGCGCGTCGTCGCCGGCGCGTTCTGCCGACAGTCCGGCGCCGTAAAGGCTGCGGAAGCGCGCAGGATAAATCTTCAGCACAGCCTCGTAGGCCGCCAACGCATCGCGCGGGCGTTTCAACTCGAGCAGCAACGCGCCGAGCTGTTCGCGCAGCGGCATCAACGCGCCGGGCGAGACCGGATGCTTGCCGAGTGCGTCCTCGGCGTCCGCGCCCGAAGTGAGCAACGCGACAGCTTGCGCTTCGTGGCCTTCCGCATGCGCCAGCCACGCGTCGGCTGCTTGCGTCTGCACGTCGAGATGGCGGCGGAAGTAGTCGAACTTGATGTCCGTGGTCGCATCGCGCAATGCACGCATGCGCGCGATCGCGGTGCGCGCACCCGCGAGGTCGCCGGTGTGCAGCCGCCCCAGCGCGTGGCCGTACTCGAACATCGCCTCGGCAAACGGATACTTCGCCCACTGCACTCGCGCTGGAACGGGCGCGTTCGCCGCTTCCTGCCACGCTTCGCGCTCCAACGCATAGCGCGCAGGCACGGCAGCGAGCGAGTACGCAGCGGCAAATTCGAGCGGCGGAAAGGTCTCCTTCACGCTTGTCGCACGATCAAACACCGCACGCGCGTCGGCGTCGCGACCTTCCTGCAGGTAGGAGTAGATCAGATAGTCGAGCGCGTGCAGCTCTTCACTCTCGGTCGCCGTGCGGCCGCGCAGCTTGGCATAGGCGCGCGACGCCTCGGCGGAAGCTGAGTTGCTCGCGGCCGCTTCGTCCCACATGCCCAGCCGGGTGAAAATGTGCGAAGGCATATGCAACGCATGCGGCACCCACGGCGCAATGGCGGCATACGCCTTGGCTGCGGCCAGCGCGCGTTGCGCCTGCGACGGATAATCGTAACTGTGGATGATGTAGTGCGCGATGCCGGGATGTTTCGGGTAGTCCTTCCACAGCCGCTCCAACAATTCGCCGGCTTCCTTCTGGTGCGCGAGCGTCGTATCCGTCGGCGTCGCATAACCCACCGCCAACATCGCTAGAGCATGGAACACCTGCACTTCGACATCGGTCGGATAGTGCTCGCGCAGCGCGCGCATCGATGCTTCGTATGCGACCACGCGCGCGGCCGTGCCCACGGGGCCGTGGCAGGACTGCCCGACCGGCACGGAAGGCGTCGTATCCGGCGTTGCATAGTAGGCGCGGATGGCCTCGATAAAGCCCCGCTCGCGCGGCGTCGCTTTCAGGCTGAACGCCTGCTCGGCGGCAGCCTTGCCCGCGGCGAATTCGTCGGGCAACGGCGGCGTCCAGATCGGATGCCACCAAGTCTGCGCGATGCCCCATTGCGCCATCGCGCAAGTCGGATCGCGCTCGGCGATCGCGGTGAAATTGCGCCGCGCTTCCTCGTAGAAAAACGAATGCAGCAGCGCGACGGCGCGATTGAAGTCCGCTTGCACCGATGCGTTGCAGGATATCGGGAACGTGACGGCACCGGCGGAGCGCAAGTCGCCCGGCGCGGGCGCGTCCGCGGCCGCCGGCGATTGCGGCAGGAGCCAACCAACGCAAATCAGCAAGACCAGCCAATGACACCGCGACATGGCGCTACTCCCCATCACGCAATGATTCACCGGCTCTAGGATACTGGAAAGCACGGGCGATGACGGTTGCGCCAACAGGTTCGCAAAAGCGTCGAACCGCAACGTCCGATCAGGAATCCATCAGTCTCTCGATGTGGCTTCATCGATCGCGAAATGCGGCAGCAACCAGCGGTGCGTTGAGAGACCGCGGTTCTGATCGGGTCGAGTGCAGCAGAGGCGACAAACCCGCCAGCGGTGTGGGCAGCCGCGCTTCAGTCGAGGCGCAACCAGCTCAGGAACAGGTGTTGCTCGCGGTCTTCGGTCCGGTGACCCTCGCGTCCATCGATCACCTTGCCCCATGCGATACGCCTGCCCTCGCCGCGCGCGCTGTCCACTCCGACATGTTCCCCTTGCGGGATGGCAAAGTGGGTGACAAGCACCATGGTGCCGTCATCCTTCACGACTACCAGTGCGGGCTTGCAGACCGTGTTGTTCGTCGCCCAGCCTGAGCTGATGTGAACTTGCACTTCCTGCGGCGGCAGGCTGCTGCGATTGTCCAACCGCCAGTCGGCGGTTTTCTCGAGCAGCGACCTCAGGTGCGGATCGCTCCAGTCGACAGGACCGACCGGCGTGTCCGAGCGTGCCTTGTAGTGGCTCATACTCCCTCCTCGTTGGACGGAACGCGAACGCACGTGTGCATTGTCATGGACCGTCCGCTAGCGGCTACGGTAACCATCCAAGTGCACATTGTGTGACGAAGATAACAGAAATTCGGTCAAACGGCGGAATTCTGTGATTCAGGACACTAAAAATTGGCCAGGGTGCTGCCAGAGCGTCGCCTGACCGCGGCGCATTCACTGCGCCGGTGGCCACGATCTCCGCGTTCGACCATCGCGCGCAAGCGCGTTGCCGGGCAGGCCCCACGTGTGCAATTCATGCCGGCGAAAACCGTCGGCGAAAAAAAAGCGCGCGAACCTAGCCTCCTTTCTTGCCCTTTTTTCCTGAGGCGCTCCGGTCAGATCCGGAGGAGCCACTCGTTCCACGCGGCAGGCACATGAGCGTTCCTATATGCAGTCATCCATGACTCTTGCCACGGGCAAGTCGATGGAAATTTCCTCACGCTTGCGGCTCGGGCTTTTCTCATCGTTCACGCCGGAGTGCGAACATGACGCAACTCTCTCGTCGTCGCTTTCTCGCCAGCGCCGCGGCGCTCGGCGCCGTCGCCGTCTGGAGCCGCGCGATCGCCGCGCCTTCGCGAACGAAATGGCGCGAGCATCGCGAGTCGTTTCGCGAAGGGGTCGCCTCGGGCGATCCGACCTTCGACAGCGTGATGCTGTGGACGCGCTACACGACGAACGCCGCCCAGCCCGCTTCGCTCGATCTCGAAGTGGCCGAAGACGCCGATTTCACCCACGTCGTCGCGCTCAAAAAAACCACCGTCGCAGCCGACGCAGACTGGACCTGCCGCGTGCTCGTCGGCGGCCTCAAACCCGCGCGCGAGTACTGGTATCGCTTCACCGATGCCAACGGTAACGGCAGCCGCATCGGCCGCACGCTGACCGCGCCCGCGCTGGATGACGGGCGCCCGGTGCGCTTCGCGTTCGTTTCCTGCCAGAACGCGAATCTCGGCCCGCAGACGGCCTACCGGCGCATGATCTACGACGACCAGCACGCGGCACCCGACGAGCGCCTGGGTTTCGTGCTGCATCTCGGCGACTTCATTTACGAACTCGTCTGGTATCCGGAAGACCGGCCGCAAGGCTATTACGATCGCCGCATTCGTGAGCTCGTACGCTACGAGCACGGCGAAAAACATGGCGATTTCCATATTCCGACGACGGTCGACGACTATCGCGCGGTCTATCGCGCGTACCTCGCCGATCCCGATCTGCAGGATGCACGCGCCTACTTTCCGTTCGTGGCCATGTGGGACAACCACGAGTTCAGCTGGCTCGGCTGGCAGAGCCTGCAAATATTCGACGGCAAGACGCTGCCACGGCAAACGCGAAAAGTCGCGGCGATGCAGGCGTGGTTCGAATACCAGCCCGCACGCGTGAAGAAGCCGAACCCGTCGCTGGAACGTTTCGCTGCGCCGCACGTCGTCGATGCCCCGATCAATCGCTTCGACGAAAACGGCATGGGCCAGGAGCCGAACAATCTCGCCGCGCTCGCGAGTCTCACCGGCTATCGCGCGCTGCGCTGGGGCCGTCATGTCGACCTCATCGTCACCGACCAGCGCAGCTATCGTTCGGAGGATCCGACCGGCGACGATCGCGCGGATGTTTTCTCGAGCAAGGATTTTCCGAATCTGCTGCCGCAGGAAATGCAGGAAATTCTCGATGCCGGCCGCACGGCGAACGGCGGCAAGCCACCCGCGACGATTCGCTACGGCGACAAGGATGTCGCGAACTATCGCAAAGACAAACCTGCACAAACGATCCTCGGCGCCACGCAGAAAAAGTGGTTCCTCGATCGACTCAAGGCATCGAACGCGACGTGGAAAATCTGGGGCAACACGACCGGCACGCTCGACTGGCGCGCCGATCCGCAAAATCTCCCGGCCGGCCTCACCAAGCCCTGGCCCGGCGCAGGCTACGCCGGTTTCGGCGGCGGCGATCACGGCAGTGCGTATGTCGAGCGAGCGCAGATCTACGACTTCGTCGCGAACGAGGGCATCACCGGATTCGCCACGGTCGCAGGCGATCGGCACAGCTTCTGGGCCGGTCTTGCGGCCAAGGCGTTGCCGCCGCAGAAATTCGAACCGGTGGGCATCGCGTTCGTCACCGGATCGATCTCGGCACCCGGACTCGTCGAATCTCTCGAGCACAAGTTTCCGAAAGACCACCCGCTGCGCCCGCTATTCGTTGCTGATCGCGGCGGCCCCAAACCGGAGCCCGCGGTCAACATGCTGCTGCGGCACGGCGTGCGCAGTTGTCTTGAATATTCGAAAAGCGGAGATATAGCCAAAGCACGGGCGTTATCGAATCCGGACAATGCTCCGCATCTGCGCTTCATCGACATGGGCGGGCATGGCTACACGGTCGTGCGCGCGAGCGCAGACGCATTCGAGACCGAATTCGTCTGCATCCAGCGACCCGTCGAAAGCAACAATGCAGCAGATGGCGGTGCGCTCCTCTATCGCGTCAAACACCACGCACCACTGTGGAAAAAAGGCGAAGCGCCACAGCTGGAACAACAGATCATCGAAGGCGATCCGAAACTTTCGATCTGAGACCATCCAAAAATGGGCCGGGCTCGTTTTAAGGGCTGTGCGGATGAACTGACTCTTTTATCGTCGATCGAAAGCAAGCGCACACCCGCCTCGAATTCGTCAGTCGCGATCCTCGAATCCGACCGAGAGCATACCGACGTACAGCACGGATAAGGCATTCGCGTATTTCTTGTCGTCGCTGCGGTAGGTACCCTCGCCCAAAGGGAACCCGGAAGCATGCGCTCCATGCGTCAGGCCGATCGATTTCGGCGGAAAACCCTGAGTCATGGCGTCCAGCCGTCCGCCATGCCAGTCGCTGATTGCGCCGCCGTAGTCCCAATCCAGTCCCGTGTAGCTGATCGGTGCGCCATTTTTCGCGACGAGTTCCGCGAGAGTGACGCCGACGCGCAGACCGTTGTCGAAATGCCAGCGCGATTTGTCGCCGATCACGCGGATCGAGCCGATGCCGCGCTGGTTCGCCTCGTCGGCGAAAAATATTTCTGCCCGGCGTTGCGGATCACCGCCGAACAAGACGATGCCGTTGAACTCCTCGCCCTCCGCACCGGCAAGCTTGCTCACGCGCACGTTGTTCGGACCGAAGCGGCGGCGCAGATTCTCGAGCGTGACTTTGGCGTGGAAAGACCCCGGCAGCAGATAGGTGCTGTCGGCGTTGAGATCGGCGGGCGTGGCGTCTTCCCAGAGTTTGACGCCCTGCAGCGATGCCGAGTGCCGCACTTCGTCGGACTCGCTCGCCGCGGGCGGCGCCGCGATGGCGAACGAACACACGCAAACCGCGGACCAGCCAAGCAACCAAAGTCTCGGGCGTTTTTCGTTCCACCTTTTCATTTTATCCCCCTGATATTCTGCGCGATCCATTGTCCAGGAAACCGGTGTCGGAAACTGGGGAAAGTCCATTCTGCTCCCCTGCTTTATTCCGATATGCGCGGGCCGGAGTCGATGTGTTGGTGCTTAGGGATAGTCTAATCCCCCTGAGTTTCCCGCCCGCAGTTTCGGCCGGCCGAAAGCACGGTTGAATTTCCTATACCATGGGCGTTCGTCGCTGTCTGTTTCCGCCATCCGAACCAGCAATGAGGGGACACACGCCATGCGCAAGTTGTTCGTCCTAATTGTCCTTAGCCTCCTCGGCCTCGCCTTCGCGACCTCGGGTTGGGGCGCCGCCTTCAACTTCAGCACGGGGCTTCCGGACGGGCGCATGGCGACCGGGTCGCAACCGAGCGGGGTAAGCGTTGTGGAGAGCGAGTCGGCCGACGACTTTGTCCTCACGTCGCAAACGACGATCACCCAGGCGAGCTTTTACGGCCTGCTGCCGATGACACCCACGGTGTCGTACGTTGGCGTCGAAATCTATCGCGTCTTTCCGCAGGACTCGACGAACCCGCCGTCGGGGAACGTGCCGACCCGTGCCAACTCGCCTTCGGACGTCGCGTTCGACACGCGTGACAGCACGACCGGGAATCTCACGTTCTCCACCTCAGCGCTGGGGCCGTTTACTGTCGCGAACACCGTCGTGGCCGGCGGCATCCACAAGGTGCCGAACCAGACCAACGGCGGCACCGGCTCTGCGTCCGGCAACGAATACCGCTTCGACGTCACCTTCACGACGCCGATTGTGCTGCCCGCCGGGCACTACTTCTTCGTGCCGCAGGTTGCGTTGAGCAGCGGCAGCTTCCTGTGGCTCTCCTCGCCCAAGCCGATCCCCGTATCAGCCACACCGTTCAGCAACGATCTGCAAAGCTGGACGCGCGACGCCAATCTTGCCCCCGACTGGCTTCGCGTCGGCACCGACATCGTCGGCGGCACAACGCCACCGACGTTCAACGCCGCCTTCTCGCTCAGCGGCACGTCGGTCACGTTGATCGCCGTGACGCCTGCGAACATCACGGCGCAGGAAGGCGTCAGCTTCAACGGTCCGGTCGCGAGCTTCACCGACAGCGACTCATCCCAAAGCAGCGTTGCGAATTTTTCCGCGACGATCGCATGGGGCGATGGCACGACGAGCGCGGGCACGATCACATCGGGCGCGACCTTCGGCGTGACCGGAACGCATACTTATGCCGACGAGGGCAACTTCACCGTCACCATCACGGTGACGGACTCCGCAAACCAGACCGGAAGCGCGACCGGCAGCGCGACTGTAGGCGAAACCGACGCGCTCAGCGGCACGCCGCTTACGATCAACACGACCCAGTTCGCTGCTTTCTCGGGCGCGGTCGCGAACTTTTCCGATACCAACACGGGTAACCCGGCGAGCGACTTCGTCGCGACGATCAATTGGGGGGATGGCAACACGACGGCGGGAACGGTCAGCGGCAGCGGTGGTGCGTTCGTCGTCAGCGGCAGCCACACGTATTTCAGCGGCGGGACCTTCCCGGTAACGGTGACCCTGAGCGATGATGCGCCCGGCACGGCGACGGCCACGGTGATGAGCACCGCGACGGTTGCGAGCGCGCCACTGCGCGAGGCTCCGATGCTTCGCGGGTTCGAACTGCTCGCCCTGGCCATCGCGCTCGGTGCGTGGGGATCGCGGTTATTGCGAGGCCGCCTCGCGATCCGAAAAACGCGGAACTGACGATCCCGTCACCGCAGGTTTAGATCGCCGCAGTGACGACGATCTCGACCTTCCATTCCGGCTTCGCGAGTTTGGCCTCGACTGTCGCGCGCGCGGGCGCGTTGCCGGGCACGACCCACGCATCCCATGCGCGGTTCATGCCGGCGAAGTCCGCGATGTCGGCGAGAAAAATCTGCGCGCGCAGAATGCGCGTCTTGTCGCTGCCCGCCTGCGCGAGCAAGGCATCGATCGCGGCCAGTACTTCGCGCGTCTGCCCTTCGATGTCGAGACTCGTGTCCTCCGGCACCTGCCCGGCCAGATAGACGATGCCGTTGTGAATGCTGGCCTCGGACATGCGCGGGCCGGCGTCGATACGTTGGATCATGGGATTCCTGTCATTCGTTGCGTTGAGTGGACTGCTCTGACCAAGTATTTGAAAGTCTATCCTGACCCCGGTTTCGTACTCCCCAGCAATCGACTGGCGATGTTCTTTATCACGGCCTTGCTTTCCGGGGTTACCGATGCGTTGGTAAAGACCACAGCGGCGCTGCGTTTCTCGGGGTTCATATAGACCGCCGTGAACACGCCGGGGTCTCCGCCCCAATGCTCCGGTCGCGTGATGCCATCCAATTTCGCGGCCATCCAGCCGAGACCTTGTCCGGTCAACCAATCAGGCAATCCTTTCGGCGTGTGCATTTCCAGCATCTGACGTTGCGTGGTTTCATCGAGGATGCGGTGGCCGGCGGCCGAACCGCCATTGGCGCAGGCCGCAACGAACTGGGTGAAGTCCGCTACGGAGGATCGCAGCATGCCTACCGACCAATCCGGAAAACCGACCGGCGGAACCGATTGGAGCTTGCCGTCCACCATGTCGTAAGGCGTGGCGCGCAGCGCTTCGGGAGTATCGCGGATCGTCCAACTCGTGTGCCTCATGCGCAACGGCGCAAATATCTGCTTGCGCGTCTGCTCGCGCATATCCTCGCCGCCGATCCGGCTCGCCAGATAGCCGAGCAGCGCGTAGCCCAGATTGCTGTAGCTCCAGGTCGTGCCTGGCGATTCGCTCGAAAAGCACGCCCGGGAGGTACAGTATTGTTGGCCGGGAAGCAGAAAACTCTTCAGGAAATCACCGATAGGTTGCGTCGCATCGGTTCCGCTCTGGCGAGAATCGTGCTTGTAGTACTCCTCGTCCGAAATGCTCGAAACGTGCATCAACAGGTGGCGGAATGTGATTGGAACGTCCGCATGGCTGGGATTCGCCAGTGCGAAATCCAAGTGCGGCGCGACCGGATCATCCAACCGAATCCGTTGCTGTTCGACCAATCGCATCACCATCGTCGCCGTCACGATCTTCGTCAGTGAAGCGATATGGAACATCGTATCGGTCGAGACCGGGCGGCGTGTCTGCACATCCGCGAACCCGTAGCCTCGTACCCAGCGTGCAACGCCGTTTTCGGCGAAACCTGCGGCCAACCCTGGGATGTTGGCTTTTTTCATTTCTCGCAGAATGAAGCTGTCCATGCTTTCTATCTGGGGTGCGCGGCCAAAGCACGCGCCCGCTGCCGTGGCGGCGAGGCCAGCAATCAGAAACTTGCGTCGTTGCGGATTCACATCCCACTCGCTGGTGCGCATTATTTTTGTCATTCCCGGATAGAAGAAAGCTTGAGTCTGTTAGACTATTATGTAGGCACCTACATATATGCAATAGGACAGAAGTCACCCTTGCCCTGAAAACCACGTCGGGGAAAATTCTCCTGAGAATCGGCCGAGACCTACAATGCGCAAGATCCAAGATCCACTCAGTCACGGCCTTGCATGCAGGCACGCGGAGGGAAGTCGTTTTCCATGAAAGACCACGTGCGAAAATATGGACCGGCCGCGATTGGCGGGCGCTTGCGCCGATTGTCTGAAAGCATCGATGAAGATGCCCGTCGGATTTACGCCGAGTTCGGTGTGTCTTTCGAGCAGCGCTGGGTAGGAGTGTTGTACGAACTGGTGCAAGACGGCCCTTTGAGCGTCGGCGAGCTAGCGGCGCGATTGGGGATCACTCATGTCTCGGTCAGCCAGACGCGCCAGTCCCTGGAGCGCGCGGGCATCATCACCGCCGAAGTCGATTCGTCCGACGCCCGGCGACGCCAATTGAAGCTGACAGTCAGCGGAGCCAAGCTCGTTCGCCAACTCAAGCCGCTGTGGCAAGCGCTTGATCGAGCCGCCGTCGAGCTGAACAACGAAGCGCAGGATGTCATCTCCGCCTTGGACCGTCTCGACGACGCTCTGGCTCGTCGATCTCAATTCGATCGCATCCGCGACCAGCTCAAGCAGACGTAAACCGCGGAGTCAGAGTCGACTCTACCGAAAATTCCTGCGCACGGCTGCGCTTGGCAAATATCGGACACATCTGCGATTCGAGATACTTCGTGCCGTTTCCTGCAATCGCGGACAGAGGCTATGGCACTCTGATTCCATTTAATATGATAAATCTTATGATATAAAAACGCTCCACAGACCTCCGATTCCGGGACTCTACTCGCGCCATGAAAAACTTTGTTCGGTTTGCCGCGGTTCTGTTTTGGGCACTGGCGGTTGGCGCCGCGAAAACTGCATTCGCGGCCGGTGCCACCGAAGCGCAAATGGTGGTGCATGTCGATCAGCCGGGGCCGGTGATCCATCGCGAAGTCTATGGCCAGTTTGCCGAACAACTCGGCCGCGGCATCGACGAAGGCATCTGGGTCGGCGTCGACTCGCCGATCCCGAATATTCGCGGCTACCGCAAAGATGTCGTCGAGGCGCTCAAAGCGATCCACGTGCCGGTCGTTCGCTGGCCCGGCGGATGCTACGCCGACGAATATCACTGGCGCGACGGCATCGGACCGCGCGCTCAGCGACCGGTACGACCGAACCAGTCCTGGGGCGGTGAAGACCGCAACGTGTTCGGCACGCACGAGTTCATGGATTTCGCCGAGCTGATCGGTGCGGAAACCTATATCGGCATGAACGTCGGCAGCGGGTCAGCGCGCGAAATGGCCGACTGGCTCGAATACGTGACCGCGAACGGAAAATCGAGTCTGGCGCTCGAACGCAAATCGAACGGTCGCGACAGGCCGTGGAAGCTCGACTACGTCGGCGTCGGCAACGAGGCTTGGGGCTGCGGCGGGCACATGCGTCCCACCTACTACGCCGATCTCTATCGCCAGTTCGCTACGTTCGTTCGATCGTCTTCGGGAACCGCTCTTTCCCGGGTCGCCAGCGGCGCCAACGCGGATGACGTCGCCTGGACGGAAGGCGTGCTGTCGGTCGCGGCGGAGCTCATCGACGTATACAGCGTGCACTACTACACGCTGCCGAGCGGCGAATGGAAGCACAAGGGTTCGGCCACAGCGTTCGGCGAAGCCGACTGGATCGCGACACTGCGCAACGCCCTGCGCATGGACGCGATCATCAACATGCACGCCGCGATATTGGACAAATACGATCCGGCCAAGCGCATCGTGCTCGCCGTCGACGAATGGGGCACCTGGTACGACAGCGAACCCGGCCAGTCGCCGCTGTATCAGCAGAACAGCCTGCGCGACGCATTGACCGCGGCCGTCACCTTGAACATCTTCCACGCCCATGCCGATCGCGTGCGCCTGGCCAACATCGCGCAAATGGTCAACGTTCTGCAGTCGATGATACTGACCGAGCGCGAGAAGATGGTGCTGACTCCCACCTATCACGTATTCGACTTGTACAAGGTTTTCCAGGATGCCGTCTCGTTGCCGTTCGAGCTGCAGGCGCCTGACTACGCGCTCGGCGCGGTGAAAGTGCCGGGGCTGCATGCCTCCGCGGCACGCGACGCGAGCGGCGGCGTGCATATCGCTCTCGTCAACCTCAATCCCAATCAGCCCGCGGAGCTCAAGTTGCAACTGAAGGGATTCGTGCCGAAGCAGGTCAGCGGCCGGCTGCTGACCGCGGCCGAGATCACCTCGGTGAATACCTTCGACAAAGGCGCCACGGTGCTCACTTCGACGTACTCGGGTGCCTCCCTGCAAAGTCAGGGAGCTGTGCGCGCGACTCTGCCCGCAAAATCGGTCGTCGTGCTCGATCTCAAGTGAGACTGCTCGATCACAAGGTCAGGTTGCGAATGATTTCCCAATGCGCATCCGAGGTCTGTCTCCACACGGTCAGGAAATGTCCCGAGGTGGATTGAAGTTTTCCGTCGGCGGTCTTCCACTTCAGCGCGCTGTGGCCCCACTCGTAAACCAGGGCACCGGCGAGCTGCAAGCCGTCGTCGTCGAGTGAGCCGTCCAGCAACGTCGTCCCGCGGGCCATTTTCTCGGCAGCGAATTTTTCGATTTCCTCGCGGCCCGTGAGCACGCGTCCGTCGCGGGCGACAAAGATCGCATCGCGTGCGTAGGCTGTCGCCGCTCGATGGGCGTCGCCGGCGCGCATCGCGACAACCCAGTCCGCATTGACCGACAGGATGGTGCGCTTGGCGCTGGCGAGTATCGCCTCCTCGTTCGACGTCCGTGCATGGCCATGGGGCGAAGCCATCAGCAACGATGCCGCCAGGAACGCGGCCGCACATCGTGCACCACGACGAAAACTACGGATTGCGGCGGTCGGCATTGCGGAACCTTCTCACAATGAGCGCAAATGCGTTTTGCATCCATTGCGGAAAGTCTGCTCTGACCCTGGTTTTGCTCTGCTCCCTGTTTGGTTGACAGAGAAAATTGAAACGCGCTGTTTTTTCGCGTTGCGACGCCTGTTTCGTAAACCAACCGCGGCAATCTGCGTTGGAACAACGCCAGCGCACAACATAGTTATTGCGTAGCGTGCGTTTCCTCGCACTCCAACCCATCTTCGTCGAAGGTGCCGCCGTGTCTCGTCGAACGTTTCGATTGCTTGCCTCTTTCCTGCTTCATGCCTGCATGGGCTTGTGCGCAATTCATCCCGCGGCTGCTTGCGAAGTCGCCGCTCCGCTGAACGCGATCGATCCGCCCGGCTTCTACGACGATGCGCCCGGCTATGCCGACGCAGTCAAGCCGATGCGCAACTTCATCGCAAAGCTCAACAAATCGGCCAATGCCGGTGATTGGCCATGCGCGCTCGACATGCTCGACGGATGGGCGAAGGCAGACGCATTGATGGGGCCGATCTCCGGCTATCAGGGCTACTACGAACGCTCGTGGGCGGGCACCGATTTCGCCATGGTGATCCTGCGCATGCCGACCGGCTTCAAGCAGGCAAATGCCGCCCGCTTCGCAGCGATCGACCGCTGGCTTGAACGCATCGCCGTCAGCACGCGCGACTCGGAAGCCATCAATCATCTGCACAACAATCTCGTCTACTGGGCAGGCTTGAATCTGGTAGCGATCGGGACGGTGACGCAAAAGCCGGAACTCATCGACTCAGGTCTGATCCGAACGCGCGAAGGCATACGCGACATCGGCCCTAACGGCGCACTGGAGCGAGAAGTGCGGCGCGGCGACCGCGCACTCCACTACCACACGTTTGCGCTCATCCCTCTGGTTTTCACCGCGGAACTCGTGCAACGGCGAGGCATTGACCTCTACTGAGAAAACGGCCATGCCATCGCTCGATTGGCGAACCTGGTGATCGAAGCCATGATCCATCCGGCCAGCTTCGCAAAGATCACGCCCATCAAGCAGAAACTCTTCCCCTGGACGCTGCAGGACGAACTGGCTTGGGTCGAACCCTACTTCGCCCGCACGAGAGATGCGCGGCTTCCCGCGATCATCGCGCCGCGCCGCCCTTTCAGCGAGTGGCGACTCGGCGGCGACGTCACCGCCGCATGGGGTGTGCCGGTTCAGTGAAGTCTCTTGCCACGAGCAACTCGATGGAATTTTCTTCAGGCTCTAGGCTCGGGATTTTTTAGGTGCACGAATCCACACTTGCTTGGGAATGCGCGAGAAGAAAGGCAGGCAGGCTTATTCTGTCGGCTGTGGTTTGAACCGGCGCACTTCCTGCGGCCAACCGCAGGCCACGGCGAGCTTGCCGGCCCACATCCTGGCCGCCTGCTCGTCGACCACGTCGATCACCGTGAATCCGCCCAGGTACTGCGGCGTGTCGACATACCGCCCCTCGGTGAACGTCAGTGCGCCGCTGCTGGTGGCATCGGCGCTGAAGGCGGCATCGACGTCCTCCTCCAGCCCGCCGGCAAACACGTAAACGCCCGTCGCTTTCATCTCGCGCACGACCGCCATCGCCAGCGGTCCACGCGCGCGGAACCACGCTTCGGAATGATCGCCGACCCATTGCTGGTTGAAGTAGATCAGGTACTCGCTCATGCCATTGCCTCGTCTGCGCAGCCCCGTGGCCGCCATCATCTCCCAACGAACGAACACGAGGTGTTTCGACACGGCGAGTAAAATGGTGTGCGAAACAACGAGGCGGAAAGGTCACCTTTTTCCCGAGGGCGACGCCAGCTTTGCCACCCTAACGAGGATTGCCGGAGCGCTCGGCGTCAAACTCCGAGCCGAGCCAGTTTGCGTGAAACGCAAGGCTGTGTGATCGCTCCGATCGGGAAAGTCTACTCTGACCCCCGTTTTGGATTCATATCTCGCCCTTCTTCGCGAACGCGGCGATATGTTCCGCCGCCCGGAACGCCAGCGCCTGGATCGTCATCGTCGGCTGGCCGCGGCCCGAGGTCACGAAACTGCTGCCGTCGCAGATGAACAGGTTCCTGACTTCATGGGTCCGGTGGTAGCGGTCCACGACCGAGGCCTGCGGATCGTCGCCCATGCGGCAGGTGCCGAGCAGGTGCGGACCGCCGGTGCCCGGCTGTACCGGTTCGCGCCAGACCTTCTTCGCCCCGGCCGCATCAAGGATCTCGACCGCGCGGTCCTGCAGGAAGCGCTGCAACTTGAGGTCGTCGTCGTGGTCGCGGTATGTCACCCGGATCGCCGGGCGCCCGAGCGAATCCTTGTGCGTCGGGTCGAGCGTGATGTTGTTGGTTTCCAGCGCGAGCGACGTCCCCATGCAGAGCGAGGTCATGTTGCGCGTGAAACCGTGGGCGAGATAGCGCTTGTATTCGGCGCCCCACTGCGGCACGTCGGGCGGCACGGTGGTCAGCGCGAACATCATCGGCGTCGCGCCGAGGAACGAGCGCGCATCGATGGCGCCGCCGCCGTAGAAGCCGCGCTTTGGGTCGGAGTCGTAGAAATCGTGGAGGATGCGGCTCGCCTGGACGCTCTTGTAGTCGTTGAGGGGCTCGTCGAACAAGGCGTGCGTGGCCGAGTCGCTGTTGTTCATCAGATATTGGCCGACGCGCCCGCTGCCGTTGGCCAGCCCGTGCGGGAAACGCGTCGAGGCGGACATGAGCAGCAGGCGCGGCGTCTCCGCACCGTTGGCGCAGAGCACCACGGCCCTGGCGCGCTGGGCCTGGGTACGACCATTGCCGTCGCGATACACCACTTCGCTCACGCGGCCGTGCGCGTCGGTCTCGATGCGCATGGCCGCGCAGTTCACGCGCAGCTCACAGCGCCCGCTGGCGAGCGCCTGCGGGATCATCGTCGCCAGCGTCGAGGACTTGGCGCCGACCTCGCAGCCGAAGCCCATGCAAAACCCGCAATGGATGCAGCCGGGCCGCCCGTTGTAGGGCTGCGACAGCACCGCCACCGGCGCGACCTGCGGATGCAGGCCGAGCTTCTTCGCGCCGGCCTCGAACAACACGCCGGAGGACTTCACCGGCATCGGCGGCAGCGCGTACGCCTTGCTGCGCGGCGGATCGAACGGCCCCGGTGCGCCGGACACGCCGATCTCCCAGTCGACCTTGGTGTAGTACGGCTCCAGTTCTTCGTAGCTGATCGGCCAGTCCTCGAAGCCCGTGCCCGCGATGGCCCCGAGCTTGCTGCGCTCCTTGAAGTCCACGGGATGGAAGCGCCAGAAGTTGCCGGAGAAATGCACGCTGCTGCCGCCGACCGTACGCGCGTACATCGCCGGCGGCGGGTCGTTTTTCGGCACCGCCACCTCGGCCGCCGTATGGCGGAAGGTCTGCACGTTGCCCTCGCCGCCGAGCAGCTCGTTGTTGAAGAAATACCCCAGCTCGTCGTGCTTGAAGTCCGCCCGCGTACGATGCGGTCCTTGCTCCAGCAACACGACGTCGAGGCCTGCGGCTGTCAACTCGCGCGCCATCACGCCGCCGGCGGCACCCGAGCCGATCACGACGAAATCGACCGGTTTGCGGATCGGGAATTTCGCGCTCATGGCGCGCCTCCTGCCTTGGCGTCGTAGAAGCCGAACGGCGGCGCCCATGTCATCTGGTGTTCGAAGCCGAGCAGCTTCCAGCCGGCGCTGTCGCGGTTCCCGCCGTAGCCGGGCAGTGCAAACATGCCGCCGATGGTCAGGAAGCGCACGGCGTTGAAGAACGGGGTCGCTTCGACGTCTTTCAGCGCCTTGACCTGCCGGTCTGCCGGCAGCGTCGCGAAGTGCGCCCCCGCGGCCTGGTTCAGCGCTGCCAGCCCCTTGCGCAAGTCTGCCGCAGCACCTTCCATGAAGCTGCCGAGGGCGGCGTCGATGAAGTACACGACGCCGGCTTCGTCCGCGCCGGGCAGTCCCTCGCCTGACGGAATGATCTGTGCGGCGATCGCGGCAAAATCGGCGGCTTCATCGGCCGCGAGGTGCTTGAAGGTGCCCGTGGCACGGGCCGCGTGGCCCTGCTCCGCCGCCGTGAGGATCGCGGGCCATGCTGCCGCGAGCCAAGCCGCGCCCGCCGCAGACTCGAGGAATTGCCGGCGTGAAAACAGATCTCCGCTCATCGACGCCCCCTTGCGCGTGAACGCGGCCGCAATCGCCACCGTACACCTGCATGGCCCGACAGATCAACAGGGTCAGATCAACGAACCGGGGTCAGCATGCGGCTGCTCAAGGCTGCGCAGTTCAGGAGGTTGTACCCCCGTTTCCACATTCGTCCGATCCGCGCAATGCCGATCAGACCGAACAGACCCGCAAGCAGCGGCAACAGCTAACGATCGAGTATCGGCGCGGGCGCCGCCGGCGCGGGAGGCGCGTCCGCCGTGATCGCCAGAACCGATGAAGTTGCCTGCGCGAAGCTCGCGTCACGCTCTCTACTCTACCTTGCGCACATCAACCTGCCGGCTTGATGATCCAGCAAGCCTTGGTGACGTCGGACGATCCCGGCTCGCTGAAGTCCGCCATGATCCGGTACGAAGCGCCGCCACCGACGCGGCTCAACACGCGGCTCCAGCCCTTCTTGCCCACGACCTCGTTGTATGACCAAACGCGATCGTCGACCTGCAGCTGACCAATGGTGACTTTGCCCCGCGATTCGGTGGACACCACGGTGTTGTCCGCGAAGCCCGACTTGCAGACGCCGTAGCCCTCACCGTTGTTCGCATGAGCCGACGCCGCTGCAACGCTGAATGCGGCCAGCACGGCCGCGAGTTTTTCCGTGCGCATCCCGGGTTCCCTTTTTGCCCACGGTGGAACCGCGAGGCACTACCGATGAACGGCGGAAAATAGCCGACAACCGGTAGTGATGCAAGGGAGTGATGGATTGTTAGGGTCGGCGTTATCGATTTTGTTCGATCAGAAAAGTCGACGCTGACCCCGGTTTTCGTTAGGCCGCTAAGCGATCGATATTCTCGATTTTTCGCCCAATCGCGCGTCTCGCCTCTTCCAAATCATAGTCCGTTTGCAGCCCCAGCCAAAACCGCTCGCTGGTACCGAAAACGCGGGCAATGCGTACGGCGGTATCCGCGCTGATGCCACGCTTGCCGAGCACGATTTCGTTGATGCGGCGCGGCGGCACGCCGGCCGCGCGGGCAAGTGCGTTCTGGCTGATTTCCATCGGAAGAAGGAATTCCTCCAGCAGCACCTCGCCGGGATGAATATTGGGCAGTGTTTTCATGTCAGTGATAGTCCAGAATTTCGACACCATGCGCGTCGCCGTCTTGCCAACGAAAGCAAATGCGCCACTGGTCATTGATGCGTATGCTGTGCTGACCTTTGCGGTCGCCTTTGAGCGCCTCCAGACGATTCGCCGGCGGAATCCTGAGATCGTCGAGACTCGATGCGTTGTTGAGCATACGCAGCTTGCGACGCGCAACCTTCTGAATGTCGCCTGGAAGGCGCCGGGAGGGTGTGCCCTCCCAAATCTTTTCGGCTTCCTTGTCGGCGAAGTCTCGAATCACGAGCCAACTATAACGGAACTCGTTATATAACGCAATCCGTTATACGATCGGGTGGCGTTTCCAAGCATCATGTATCCGCTGACCATCACAGCAGTAGCCAGGAAACCAGGGGCCGTGAAACACGTTCTGGAAAAATCGACTCTGACCCGGCGGAGGCAAGTACAAACAAATAACTACTCGGTCATCTTTCTTCGCGAGAATTGATCTGCCGTTTGCATTTTTTGGGATGATCTCAGTGCCACCCTCGGTGGCCGTTGAAATTCCCCTGGCCCACATTGATGGACAGGCCCAGGCCGCCGGTGGGGTGATCGCAACTGCCGAGATTCTTCGTGACCTGGACGCCGCCGGTCTGATAATTGCCGCTGATGTGGTTGCCGGCAACCACGCCCATGCCCACGCTGCCATGCACCTGCGGCTGCCTGTAAGTCGCGTCGTCGCATGCAGGCTTGCCGGAGTCCGCGACATCCACGGGCCGGTTGGCGGAATCTGCGGCGTCTACAATCTGGTTGGCGGTTGCATCGTAGTGCGACTCCGGCGGCGCCGAGTTTGCAGACGACGGCTGGCCCCCTGCTGCCGGTGCCGGGACAGCGGCCGTCGAACTCGCCTCGGCGCTGCGCGCGGGCGCTGCGCCTGTTTGCGACGATACGCTGTCGCGCGGCAGAGTCAGGTTCAGCGGTTGCGGTGCCGATTGCGCCCACGCCGACGTCGCCAAGACGCTGGCGACGAGAAGGATGAAGTTGCTTTTGCGTGGCATGTCGCCTCCAGAATACGTTAACCGCACACGTTGCTTGGCCGACTCTACCGGATCGAGAGTTAATGGGCGCCAAAGGTAGCCGAGTCACTTCAGGAGTAAACCGGGGTCAGAGTCGACTTCACCGAAGATTCCTACACGCAAGTCCGCGATTCACACTATCGGACAAAGGCAGGTTACGGGACGCTGCTCGCGCCCTGCACAGGATGTCCACATGTCTCGCCCTCCTCGCCTCGATCTACCCGGCGTAGCAAATCTCAGCCGCTATCGGAAGCCGTCACCCATCAGGAAAGGCTACTCTGACGTCGGTTGGGGCTGTGTGTGTCAATTTGACATTTGTGTAAACCATAGTTTACAGTCTACCCATCGCCAATGATCGAAGTACGCAAAACCAAGGTTTTTAATTCGTGGTTGAGCAATCTCAAGGACGAGCGTGCTCTAGCCAAGATTTCTACACGCATCGACCGTGTTGCACTGGGCAATTTCGGCGACGCCAAGTTCTTTGGCGGCATTGGCGAGTTGCGTATCGACTACGGTCCCGGTTATCGCGTGTATTTCGTGCAGCGTGGCGCCGTGGTTGTCGTGCTGCTTTGCGGCGGTGACAAATCCACCCAAAGCAAAGATATTGACCTTGCGAAGGAGCTGGCGGATGGCCTGTGAGGGCCGTCCGATGACGTGATGATCGTGAATGAATGGGTACAGATTTAGAGGCAGGCAGATGGCTAAGACTGGCACAACTCGATACGACTCCGCGGACTATCTCAAGACCGAGAAGCAGATCGCGGCATACCTCGACGAAGCTCTTGATGACGGAGACCCATCGCTTGTTCGTCATGCACTCGGCGTCGTTGCGCGCGCGAGAAAGAACATGGCTGAGCTCGCGAGAGCTGCGAACATGACCAGACCTGGGCTCTACAAAGCGCTTGCCCCTGAGGGCAACCCTAGCTTTGACACCGTAATGAGGATTGCCGGAGCGCTCGGCATCAAACTCAGAGCCGAACCAGTTAGGGCGAAGCACAAGGCTGCGTGATCGCTCTAATCGGGAAAGTCTACTCCGACCCCGGTTTCCGCCCCCTGTCACCCCTGACCGATACACTGCTTGCCCAGGACACACTTGGCGCCAACCGATGACCAAACCGATTCGACTGTCCAAACACCTCGCCGACCTGGTCCATTGCTCACGCAGCGAGGCCGAGCAGTACATCAAAGGCGGCTGGGTTTCGGTCGACGGGCGCGTGGTCGAGGATCCGGCGTATCCGGTGTCGGGCGAAGTGGTCACGCTCGATGCCGCCGCACGGCTCGAGGCCGTCGAGCCGGCCACGTTCCTGCTGCACAAGCCCGCCGGTTTCGACGCGTTCCACGGCCGCAGGCCCGCGGCAGAACTGATCCAGGCCGCCACGCGCTGGCCTGACGATCCTTCCGGCGTGCGCCTGCTCCAGCGCCATTTCCATAATCTGACACCGCTGGTGCCGCTCGACACCGAAGCCAGCGGCCTGATGGTGCTGACCCAGGACGGCCGCGTGTGGCGCCGGCTTACCGAAGACGGCGATGAGATCGAGCACGAATACGTCGTCGAGGTGAGCGGCGAGATCGCGCCTTACGGTCTGCGCAAACTCAACCACGGGCTGCATTACGGCGGTCGTGCGCTGGCGCCGTGCAAGGTCAGCTGGCAGAACGAGATCCGCCTGCGCTTCGCGATCAAGGGCGCGCAAGGCGGCCAACTGCGCGATATGTGCGCGCAAGTTGGCCTCGACGTGGTGGCGATCAGGCGCATCCGCATCGGCAGGATCGCGCTGGCCAAGATGCCCGTCGGCAGCTGGCGCTGCCTGCCCGTCGGCGAACGCTTCTGAGGCGCGCGTCAGGCTGCGCGCGACTGACATCGGCCGGGTCTACACACCACGTACGCGCAGCGTCAGTCCCTTGAGGAAATTGCGCAGCATCTGATCGCCGCATTGGCGGAAGTTCTTTTGGCCGACTTGTCGAAACAGCGCCGACAGCTCCGGCTTGGACACAGGAAATCCCGCATCCACGAACACCTGGTGCATGTCCACGTCCTTGAGCTCGAACGCCACCCGCAGCTTCTTCAGCACCACGTTGTTGCTGATGCGCTTTTCCACCGGTCGCGGCGGCAGGCTGTCATCTCGTCCGCGCAGGTGGACGATCAGCCCGTCGAGAAAATGCGCCAGCACCGCGTCGCTACAGGCGAGGTAACCGGGCTCATCTTCCTTGCGCAGGAAACCACGCACATCGTCGCGTTCGACGACGAACGATGAATCGGCCAGACGCGCGATTTCGACCACCTTGGGTTCGCTCAGGTCGAGCATGTAACGGATGCTGCGCAGGACGTCGTTGTTGATCATCGATCCAACATGCGGTCGGGGAATGCTGCGAGTCTAACGCACCGAGAAAGGGCCGGCAGAAACACGGAGCCGGTGACCATCTACGCCTATGAGTTCCGCCGTGATTGGAAGTGCACTCCGACTACAGTTTTCGTAAAGTCTTTTCTCGCGCCGTTTTCCCTGCTATAGACGTGGGTTACCGCGCGCAGCAAAATGCGACGACTCTGATTAAACCAACCCGAAAGCCGCCCGTATGAAATATCTCTTGATTCACTTGTCGGACTTGCATTTGAAACAAGACTGGCCCGAAGAGCAAGGAGTGGTTCTAGACGCACTTTTTTCCGACATCAAAGATCAGTTGAAAAAAAGAAAAGAAAGCGAAAACATCTTTTTTATTTTTTCCGGAGACTTGGTGCAAGCTGGCGAAAGAGAGAATTTATATGTCAGCTTCTTAGAAAAATTCGAGGCAAAACTTACCAACCTTGGCATCGATGCTTCAAAGCGCATATCTGTGCCTGGAAATCATGATCTCTCTCGACAGCATGTCGGAGACAACCTAACCGCGCACGAAGCGCTTGTTAGTAAACAGCTTGACGAAAAAGAATTCAACGACTATTGCTCGAAAAGCAGCAATCTTCTAATACAAAAATTCGCTAATTATCATGCCTTCGAAAAGCGGTTCGCAAAATTTGGAACCGCGGGCGCGAGTGGGAGCGGCTGGCAGCTCAGCGACGATCTGGGTGTCTATTGCTTAAACACTGCACTCTGCTCGAGCGGCGGGATCGAATATCGTGGCTCCAAGATCAATGACGAAGGACGTCTATGCGTCGACACCCGGAATCTATACTCATGGCTTAGTTCATCCAATAGTAAATGGAACATTCTGATAACGCATCACCCAATCGATTGGCTGTCTGATTGGTCGCAGCGCGAGCTCAAGCTAATACTTGAAAAAAAATTCTGCCTCCATCTTTTGGGGCATGTTCACAATCAAGACATCGCTACCTTGCTGGTTGACGACGGGTCGCTCACTACTCTCACCGCACCGGCTCTCTTTACCAGAAAGTCCGAGGATCTCGGATACGCACTTATAACTGTTTGCGACGAACGCGGACCATTGAGCGTGCAGTATCGACAATGGACAAAACGGCAACGCTTTGTAACCGGTAGTAACTTCTCCAATACCGACGACGGTCAACGTAAATTGCGTGGCGCTGGAAGTTCAATTTCAGGCGAGCTAATTTCGGGCGAGGGAGTTTTCCACCGACATTACTACGGTCAAAAACTTGAACAATCGCTCAAGTCCTACGCGAGCCAGCCGGCGGTTTGGATCAATCCATCAGTACGCACTCACTCTGAACTCGAGACAAACGTCACTCCTAAAGAAATTTTGTTGGATGAGCTCATTACCGACGTAAAATCAATTGTAATTAAAGCCCCACCTCAATATGGGCTCACATCTCTCGGCTATTTTCTGTGTAAAGAGGCGGCCAGCGCTCCTGGGAATCCTTTATGGCTGTACATCGACCTCAATGACTTTAATGTAAATGGCACCGACAATCACATTCGCGAGCAAACGCAATTTCTAGGTGGAAAAGTTGAGAATGTTAGACGAATCGTAATAGATGGTTTTTCTAACTACGATAAGAGTTCACAAAAAAAGCTGGTCCGAATCTCAAATCTATTTAAGGACCAACCGCTTACGATTTTGCAAACTGTAGATGAGCGCAGTTTCGGGGTCGACGCCAAAGAATGGCCGGAAAATCGTACCTTCGCCACGCTCTTTCTGTGGTCGCTATCACGATCGAATATTCGACAACTGGTCGTGCGGTACAACGAAATTACGCATGTCGGAGACGATAGTGCCGTGTTGCGCCGAATCGCCAATGACCTTGAAGTATTGAACCTTCCGCGCACGGCTTTTAATTGCCTCACGATACTGAAGGCGATGGAATACGATTTCGACGAAAGCCCGGTCAATCGCACAGAGATGATTAAGCGCGTGCTTTTTCTATTGTTTAACCTCGACGACATTCCAAGATATCAGACCAAGCCCGATCTAAAAGATTGTGAGTATGTTTTGGGCTGGTTCTGCGAACAACTTATAAAAAGTAATACCTATACCTTCGAAAGACAGTCATTTATCTCCCGGCTAAAAGACTTCTGTCAAAAACAGGTTATTGCTCTTGAGGTTCATGTCGTTTTTGATGTACTCGCTGCCAACGGGATTATCGTCGAGCGCGATGACCGATTCTGTTTTCGTTTTTCCTATTGGATCTACTATTTTGCGGCACAACGAATGCATCAAGATGCCACATTCGCCGACTACATGCTTTCTGAATCACGATACATTTCATTTCCAGAAATAATCGAGTTCTACACCGGGATAGACCGGAGAAGGGAAGACGCATTGACGAGATTGACCGAAGATATCAACAAGCTAAGAGCGGTGGTTGATGAGAAATGCGGAATCCCGGACTCTCTCGATGCTTATAAACTAATAAAATGGCAGCCGGCCGCCTCATACCTGGAACAAGTAAAGGCTGAACTCGGCGAGGGAGCAAGGAAATCAAAACTACCTGATTCGGTGAAAGAAGAGTTCGCCGATAAGCAGTATGACCGAGCACGACCTTACAATCAGCAGCTCGCAAACATTCTCAATGAATACTCTTTGCGATCATTAATGAGGGCGCTACGAGGAGCGGCACGGGCGCTTCGCAATAGTGACTACGCTTCTCCAGAAACGCGCCGATTGATGCTTCAGGCCATACTAGATGGATGGGTGCTTCTTGGGAAAGTCATGCTGGTGCTTAGTCCGATACTCGCAGAAAAGAGATCGGCAAACTTTGATGGCGCAACCTTCCAACTCGATAATGCATTCTCAGATGACAAAGACAAAAGATTGAATGAAGTTATTCTATCGATGCCGATAAATATCATTCGTTGGTATCACGACGATGTTTTTTCCCAAAAAATGTCACCCCTCTTATATGACTCCATATCGAAGAAAAATATAGGGGTGATGGACAAGCATTTGATCCTACTGTTGATTTTAATGCATCGCCCTAACCAATGGAGAAAAATTGCAGAAGACTACATTGCTTCTCTGTCCAAAGACTCGTTCTATTTGAGTGATGTATATCTCTTATTGCGAAGTGAATATAAATTTTCTACCGTTTCCGACGATGTCTTAAGCGAAATCGAGTATCTGATAAAGATGTGTATTGCCAAGCATAAACTTGGGAATGACAAGCCGGGTCGCATTCTTATCGCTAAGGTCGGAGATAACGTTTTGCCCAAACGGGACGACACTACTCAGTGAGCCACTTTGCGCGAAGTGCATCACATATTTCTGCGATACTCGCCACCCACATCGTACAGGGCATGACTGATCTGCCCCTCCTAGTTGTACTTCACCGCCTCCATCAACTGCGCGAACACGTTCTCGCGATCGCGCGCGGCCTGCTGTAGGCGCTTCAAGCTCTCGGGCGCAAGCACATTGCGATTCGCCCGATAAGCCTCGACATTAGCAATCTGCTGCCCCTTCTCCTCTTCGGTCGAGCGAATCAGCTCGATCGTCGTGGTGATGTCGCCGCCGTGTTCCTTCGGCAGGAAGGTGTTCACGCCGATCAGCGGCAGGCTGCCGTCGTGCTTCTTGTGCTCGTAGTACATCGACTCTTCCTGGATCTTGCCGCGCTGGTACATGGTGTCCATCGCGCCGAGCACGCCGCCGCGTTCGCTGATCGCTTCGAACTCCTTGTACACGGCTTCTTCGACGATGTCGGTGAGCTTGTCGATGATGAAGCTGCCCTGCCAC
>Ga0207647_10000155_pt1 | contig 54186 bp, 44 predicted proteins | sample KBSCornC2_FD_184295 | JGI IMG/M metagenome (GOLD analysis project Ga0207647, IMG submission 184295) | Corn rhizosphere microbial communities from Kellogg Biological Station, Michigan, USA - C2 (SPAdes) (version 2) | ecosystem: Host-associated > Plants > Roots > Rhizosphere ... | reverse complement strand
CCGTCGCGACCAGGGCGAGGTGGCAACCCGACAGTTCCTCGACCGCGCGCAGGTACGCACGCGCCGCGGCCGGCAGCTTGTTCCAGTCGCGCACGCCGCTGGTCGGCTCGTCCCAACCTGGGAATTCGAGATAGACCGGCTTGCACTCGTCCCAGCCGTCGGCATCGAGCGGTGCGAGTTCGCGGCGCTTGCCGCGATATTCGTAGGCGATGCAGACCTTCACACTCGGCAGGCCGTCGAGCACGTCGAGCTTGGTGATCGCGAGACCGTTGATCGCGTTGATCTGGGTCGCGCGTTTGAGCGCGACCAGGTCGATCCAACCGCAACGGCGCGGGCGGCCGGTGCTGGCGCCGAACTCGTTGCCGACTTTGCGCAGGCGCTCGCCCATCTCGTCGTGGAGTTCGGTCGGGAACGGGCCGCCGCCGACGCGCGTCGCGTACGCCTTGCAGATGCCGAGCACGTAGTCGATGTCGCAGGCGCCGACGCCGGTGCCGGCGAGCGCGCCGCCGATCGTGGTGTTCGACGAGGTGACGTAGGGGTAGGTTCCGTGGTCGATGTCGAGCAGCGCGCCCTGCGCGCCTTCGTACATGATGTGCTCGCCGCGGCGGCGCGCATCGTAGAGCAGCGTGGCGACGTCGTCGATCATCGGCCGCAGGTACTCGCCGAACGCGAGCGCCTCGTCGAGCGTCTTCTGGTAGTCGACCGTGGCGGCCTTGAGCCAATGCTCGAGCACGAAGTTGTGGTACTCGACCGCGCTGCGGATTTTCTCGGGCAGCTCGCCCGGATACATCAGGTCGGCGACGCGCACGCTGCGGCGCGCGACCTTGTCCTCGTAGGCTGGGCCGATGCCGCGCCCGGTCGTGCCGATCGCCGATTTGCCCGCGGCCTTCTCTCGCGCCTGGTCGACGGCGATGTGGTACGGCATGATCAGCGGCGTCGCCGGGCTGATTTTCAGGCGCGAGCGCACTTCGACGCCGTTCGCCTCGAGCTCGTCGATCTCGGTCTTCAACGCCGCGGGCGAGAGCACGACGCCGTTGCCGATCAGGCACAGCGTGCCTTCGCGCAGGATGCCCGACGGGATCAGGTGCAGCACGGTTTTCTTGCCCTTGATCACGAGCGTGTGGCCGGCGTTGTGGCCGCCCTGGAAGCGCGCAACCGCGCTGACGCGCTCGGTCAGCAGATCGACGATCTTGCCTTTGCCTTCGTCGCCCCACTGCGCGCCGAGAATTACGACTGACTTGCCCATTTTTAAGTTCCAAAAGTATACAAAAGCATGATTTCTTGCTGCGTGCCGCAGCAGCCGAGTCAATTCTTTTCGGTTTTACCGCATTTCGATTGCAGATTCAGCGCGTCGAGATCGATCTGGTAGATGTCGCCGAGGCCGTTGCCCGGTCCGCGGATTGCAGCAAGGTAGGCCTGCGTATCGAAGGTTTTTTCTGCAAGCCGGCGCATCGTGCTGCGCGTCGAGCTCCAGAAGAAGTATCTGCCGTCCGGCGAAATCTTCGGTGCGTACTCGTTGCCGGGCGAATTGACGCCGCCTCCGAGCGGTTCCGATTTGGTCCAGACGCCGTCGCACAGCCAGCTGACGAAGATGTCCGAATCGCCGCGGCCTTCGCGGTTGTCGGCCATGAAGAACAGCGTGTGCCCGTCCGGCGCGAGAAACGGTTCGTATTCATCGCCGGCCGTATTGATGGCGTCGCCGAGGTTCTCCGGCGCGGCGTACTTGCCGTCGACGAAGCGTGCGCGATAAATATCGGTCTTGCCCTTGCCGCCGGGGCGATCCGAGCCGAAGTAAAGCGTGCCGTCGGCGGCGACGGTGGGATACCACTCCTGCCCTTCGCTGTTCACCGGGCTGCCGAGGTTGCGCGGTTCGCTCCAGTGAGCGCCGACGCGATCGGCGGTCCAGATGTCGAGATCGCGATGCGCTTTGCCCGGCACCGGTCGGTCGGAAATAAAGAACAGGTGCTTGCCGTCGGCAGTGATGAAAGGATCGGCATCCTTGTAGCGGCCGGAAGCGAACGGCGCGAGCTTGGGTTCGCTCCAGCGGCCGTCGTGCCAAGTGGAGACGAAGATCGTCCAGAAATCGAAGCCCGGTGCGTTCTTGAGGAAGTACGCTTCCTTGCCGTCCGGCGTGAACGCGATATGGGACTCATGATCGCCGGTCGAAATCACGCCCGGGGCGAAGATCGTCGGCTCGCGCAGCGGACCCAGTGCCGCGTACGGGGCGGCAGCAGCGGCCAGTACGGCACTGTTGCCCAGGCAGGCCATCGCAAGAATCGCTGCCAGCGATGTACGTGTCGTACGCATCAAGGTCCCGCCGCGTGCAGCTTATTTGCTCTCGCCCTTGGCCTCGCCGAAGTACTTCATGAACTCCGACTTCGGATCGAGCACGATCACGTCGCCTGAACCGAACGCACTGCGATACGCATCGAGCGAACGGTACAGCGCGTAGAAATCGGGGTTCTTGCCATAAGCGCCCGCATAGATCTCGGTCGCCTTGGCATCGCCTTCGCCGCGCTTGGTCTGCGCGTCGCGTTCGGCCTCGGCCTTGATGACCTGCACCTGGCGGTTGGCGTCGGCGGTGATCTTCGCCGCCTGCTCGGCGCCGGTCGAGCGCAGGTCGTTGGCCAGACGCGTGCGCTCTGAACCCATGCGCTTGTACACCGACAGCAGCACCTCGTCGGGAAACTCAATGCGCTTGATGCGCACGTCGACGACGTGGATGCCGAGACCCGCCGCAGCCTTGTTCGCCTGGTCGCGCACGCGCTCGGTGATATCCGAGCGTGCGCTCGCGATCAGGTCGGACAAGGTGTGCGAGTTGAACTCGAAACGCAGCGGATCCTTGATGATCGGGGTAAGCCGGCTGTTCGCCTGGCTCTGAAATGCATCCGGGCCGAACGAGCGGTAGTACAGTACAGGATTCTCGATCTGCCACTTCACGTAGAAATCGACATTGACCGGATTCTTGCCCGAATCGAAATAGCGCTCGGGCTTGGCTTCGAGGTTGAGCATGCGCCGGTCGAAGCGGACCACGGTCTGGATCAGCGGAATCTTGAAATGCAGGCCAGGCGCATAGTCCGGGCTGACTTTGCCACCGTCGCCCTGAATGCGGCCGAATTGGGTGACGAGCGCGCTCTCGCCTTCCTTGACGATGAAGGCGGAGTTGACTGCGAGCACGACAAGGAGCAGCGCAAAGATCGGCGTGATCAGTTTCATTGCGCAGCTCCCGTGGTGGCCGCAGCAGCTGCAGCGGCGTCGGCCTTCATCTTGTCGAGCGGCAGATAAAGTATATTTTTACCATTACCGGAATCGACCACCTTCTGGCTGTGGCCGAGCACCTGCTGCATCGTGTCCAGATACAGGCGCTTGCGCGTCACCTCGGGTGCCGTGCGGTACTGCGATTCGATCAGACTGAAGCGCTGCGCGTCGCCGGTGGCCTTCGCGATCTGCGCGGCCTTGTAGCCTTCGGCTTCGGCGAGAATTGCCGACGCATCGCCGCGCGCGAGCGGCACGACCTTCGCCGCATAGGCCTGCGCGTCGTTGATCGCCTGCTTCTGGTTGTTGCTCGCGTTGTTGACGTCGTCAAACGCTTCCTTCACCTCGTGTGGCGGCGCGAAATTCTGGAAATTGATCTCGTTGACGTTGAGGCCGACTGCGTAGGCGTCGAGCGTGCCCTGCAATACCTTCTTCGTCTCACCGACGATGTCGGCACCATGGCTCGACAGGATCTGGTCCATGTCGCTCGAGCCGATCACCTGGCGCACCGCGCTTTCCGCGGCCTGCTTGAGCGTGTCGTCGACCGCGGTCGCGGCGAACAGGTATTTCTGCGCGTCTACGACCTGATATTGCACGGTGAAGTTGATCTGGACGATATTCTCGTCGCGGGTGAGCATGCGCACTTCGTCGGCGGTCTGCCGGCTCGTGGTCTCGACCTTGACCACCTGTTCGATCGGCGCGGGCCACTTGAGATTGAGGCCGTTCTGCATGATGCGGTCGAACTTGCCGAAGCGCAGCACGACGCCGACACGCTGTGCGTCGATCGAGATCCAGCTGTCGAACACGGCCCAGACCAGCGCCAGCGCAAAGACACCGAGAAGGATGCCACCGACCGGCGGGGTGGCCGAGGCGCCGCCCTTGCCGCCGCCGAAAATGCCGCCGAGGTTGTCGCGCAGCTTGCGCAGGAACGCCTCTACATCAGGCGAATCCTTCTTGCCTTTCCAGGGGTCGCGATTGCCGTTGCCGGGTTCGTTCCAGGCCATCATGGTCTCCAGTGTGCCGATCTGGACGACGAGGCCGTGCCCGCGTCCGTTCCGTCGATATGCAACCGGATCGGCGAAAATCAAAGCGCGGTTGCTGCGGAATTGTAGGGAGCCGCCCCCGATGCGGCAAGTAATCCAGGCCGGGAGAGCTGCTCGCGCAGCCACTCGCCTTCCCCATCGGGCAGCCCGAACAGCGGTTCGATCAGCGCGCGCGGCGCATCGATCTGGATTTCCCAGCCGCGTTCGGCCGGACGTTCGGCGCTAACGAAACCCGCCGCGATCAGGCGCGCGCGCAGGCGCCCGGCGTGGTCGGGCACGGCGAGCCAAGCGTGCACGCGATCGCGCTGCAAAGCCGTCGTCAGCGCATCACGCAGCAGATCGATGCCGGTGCCGGTGACCGCGGAGACCCAAACGCGCGCGATCTGGCCGCCGTCGATGTTCTCCGAACGCGGACGCGCGCCTTCGACCTTGTCGATCTTGTTATAGACGAAGATCTGCGGGACGTCCTGTGCGCCGATTTCCTCGAGCACGCGCTGCACTTCCTCGACGCGCCGGTCGTGTTCGGGATCGGCGGCGTCAACGACATGCAGCAACAGGTCCGCCTCGCGCGTTTCCGCCAGCGTCGATTTGAATGCAGCGACGAGATCATGCGGCAGATCGCGGATGAAGCCGACCGTGTCGGCGAGCAACACGGGCCCGCAGGCGAGACCGTCCATGCGGCGCAGGGTCGGATCGAGCGTGGCGAACAATTGGTCGGCCGCGTAGACACCCGCGCCGGTGATCTTGTTGAACAGCGTGGACTTGCCGGCGTTGGTGTAACCGACCAGCGCCGCCGTCGGCACGGCGTTGCGCTGGCGCGCACGCTTGGCGGTGTTGCGCTGGGTTTCGACTTTTTCCAGACGCTGCTCGAGCTGCTTCACGCGCCCGGAGAGCAGGCGGCGGTCGAGTTCGAGCTGGGTTTCGCCGGGGCCGCGCAGGCCGATCGCACCGCCGCGCTGGCGCTCAAGGTGGGTCCAGCCGCGCACGAGGCGCGTCGACATGTGCTTGAGCTGGGCGAGCTCGACCTGCAGCTTGCCCTCGTGCGAACGCGCACGCTGGGCGAAGATGTCGAGGATGAGACCGGTGCGGTCGACGACCCGGCACTCGGTATACTTTTCCAGATTGCGCTCCTGCACGGGCGAGAGCGCATGGTTGACCAGGATCAGATCGGCATCGAGCGCGGCGCGCTGCTCCTTCAGCTCCTCGGCCTTGCCGCTGCCTACGAAGAACTTCGGATTGGGCTTGTCGATGCGCGCGCCGAGCGAACCGACCACGGTCGCACCGGCCGAACGCGCCAGCTCGGCGAACTCGTCGATTTCCTCGGTATTGCGGGAAGCGGCGGAATCACTCGCCCGGCGCGGCTGCAGCAGCAGCGCGCGTTCACCTTTGCGCGAACGTTCGAACAGGAGGATTTATCCTTCCGCGCTTTCCGCTTCCGCCGCGGCATGCGGTTGATCGGTTCCGATGCGCACATTGCGGCTCGGTACGATCGTCGAGATGGCGTGCTTGTAGACCATCTGGCTCACGGTATTGCGCAGAAGCACGACGAATTGGTCGAACGACTCGACCGTCCCCTGCAGCTTGATGCCATTGACCAGATAGATCGAAACCGGAACGCGCTCACGGCGCAAGGCATTCAGGAACGGATCCTGCAACGACTGACCTTTGGACATTTCTTCTTCTCCTGACTTTCTTACCAACTTGTGCGAACCGACAAAAGGGGCGTACCCAAGAAAACGGTGGTCGCGGCGCCTCGGTTCAAGATGAATGGATTGTATCGTTTTTTAACAATCCGGGCTAGGACTTCTGACGGATTCCAATGATTCGTCGTCCGCATGAACGTGCCTAGCCGTGCTCCGGGCGGGCGAGAAAATCCGCCACCGCCTGTTCAGCACGGGCGATATGGCCGGAATCGAACGGGTCGACCGCCAGCGCGTCGCGATCGGCGCGGAACCACGTGATCTGGCGCTTGGCCAGCTGGCGTGTCGCATGGATCGCGCGCTCGCGGCACGCGGCGAGATCGAACTCGCCGTCGAGATGCTGCCAGATCTGGCGATAGCCGACCGCGCGCATCGAGGCGAGTTCGACATGCAGGTCGGCTCGCGCGCGAAGCCCACGCACTTCGTCGACAAACCCTTGTGCGAACATCGCATCGAGCCGTTCGACGATGCGCGCATGCAGGGCGGCACGATCCTCCGGCATCAGCACGAGCTTGAGCACGCGGTAGGCAAAGCGCTCGCGCAGGCCGCCCTGCAACTGCGACAAGGGCCGGCCGGTCAGCTCGATAACCTCGAGCGCGCGCTGGATGCGTTGTGCGTCGCCGGGGCGGATGCGCCGCGCCGCGGCGGGATCCAGTGCAGCGAGGCGCGCATGCAGCGCCGGCCAGCCCAGCGCGCGCGCCTCGCTGTCCAGTCGTTCGCGTAAACCGGGGTCCGCCTCGGGCAGGTCCGAAAGGCCGCTTTGCAGCGCACGGAAATACAGGCCGGTGCCACCGACCAGCAGCGGGATTTTCCCGGCCGCCGAAATCGTCTCCATCTCGCGCAGGGCATCGCTGCGGAATTCGGCGGCCGAATAGGCGTCCCGCGGATCGCGGATATTCACCAATCGATGCGGATGGCGTCGCAACGTGCCTGCGTCCGGCTTGGCCGTGCCGACATCCATGCCGCGATAAACCAGGGCCGAATCGACGCTGATCAAATCGAGCGCAAACCGATCGGCCAGATGCAGGGCCAGCGCGGTCTTGCCCGAGGCAGTCGGCCCCATCAGGAAAATCGCGAGCGGGCGCTGGTCGGCCGGACCGCCTAGCATGTCAATATCCTCAATGTGGCGACCCGTTCCGATTTGCCACGAGCTGCCTCGCGGCAAAGCGCGGAGTATTTCACAACACATTTTTTTTACAATTTGCTACCATTAGTCGGTGTAGTACAACCGCTCGTCGGCCATCCGCGTGCAAAAACAACAGAAACTGTGTTGAACGCAGGTAAGCCGGTGAGCATTTTCCGCTGACGCGTGCGCCGCGGTCCTGCCGAATCAAGCAGGGTGGTGAAACCGCAGCGGCCGGGTCAAGCCACAGGGGTGTTTGGCATGCGCAGTCTGCAGTCGCGAACGGCCGGCTTCACGCTGATCGAGCTCATGATCACGGTGGCTATCGTCGCCATCCTCGCCGCCCTGGCGCTGCCAGCCTATTCCGACTACATCACGCGCAGCAAGCTGACCGAAGCGACCAACGGCTTGGCGGATTTCCGCGTCAAGCAGGAACAGTACTACCAGGACAACCGGAACTATGGCACCGCCGCCGGCTGCGGTGCCAACACGACCTCCTTCAGCGGCGCGCTCAAGTATTTCGATTTCTCCTGTACCAAGACATCTACCACGACACCGCCTTTCCAGGACTATACCGCGACGATGACGGGCAAGTCCGGCTCGCCGGTCGCTGGATTCGCCTACCAGATCGACAACAAAAACCAGCCGACGACCACCGCACTGCCTGCCAAATGGGGCACGGCGCCGCCGACGATCCCTTGCTGGGTGATCCGCAAGGGCGGAGGCTGCCAATGACGCGCAACCGCGGCTTCTCGCTGATCGAGCTGATGGTCACGATCACGATCGTCGTCCTGCTGATTCTCATGGCGCTGCCGAGCTATTCGCAGTGGCTCACCAATACGCGCATCCGCAATGCCGCGGAGTCGATCCACAACGGCTTGCAGTTCGCGCGCAACGAGGCGGTGCAACGCAACACGAACGTGCGCTTCGAGCTCGGCGCGAGCGGCGCCGACTGGACTGTCTGCTTGCTGCCCTCGGGCAAGACGAGCTGCGCCGATGCCGGAGTCCCACAGCCGCCACTGCAATCGTTCACTGCTTCCGGCGGCGCCGGCGGCGTCGTGATCGGCACGCAAACCGACACGCAGTATGCGAACGACAAGTTCGATACGGCGCTGACCAGCGGCGCCGGCGGAATCACGTTCAACGCGCTCGGCCGGCCGGTCGGCTACAGCGTGACGTCGTTCGTGCGCGTCGACGCGTCTTCGGCACAGGCTGGCACGCGCCGCCTGGTCACGACGATAGCGATCGGCGGCCGCATCCGCATGTGCGATCCGGTGCTCAAGAAAGATACTAGTCCGCAAGGCTGCTCCTGAGACAGGAATATGCAGAACCCCAACGCTAAGCACAGGCAAACCGGAACGATCCTGCTCGATGCGCTGATCGCGATCGTGATCTTTTCGATCGGCATCCTCGGCATGGTGAAGCTGCAGGGCCAGGCCGTGTCCGCGGCCGGCCAGGCGAAGTACCGCACCGACGCCGCGCTGCTCGCCGACCAGATCATCGCACGCATGTGGGGCAGCAATCCGGCCCAGCTCGCGGCTAACTTCAAGGGTTCCAACGGTGCCGGCCCGCAGAACTATAAAGACTGGAACAGCGCGGTCGCCGCGCTGCCGAACGGCAAGGGCACGATCGATGTCGATGCGAGCAATTTCGTCGTCGTGACCGTCACCTGGCAGACGCTGGATTCCGCGGACCAGCCGACCCACACATACGTTTCGCGCACGCAGATCACCCGCTGAGGTAACGGAGCGAATATGCATACGAGGACGCGCGCCACCGGTTTCTCGCTGATCGAACTGATGATCGGCATGCTGATCAGCCTGATCGGCACGCTGGCCATGATGAAGACCTTCGCCGCGTTCGAGGCGCAGAAGCGCACGACGACCAGCGGCGATGACGCACAGCAGAACGGCGCCTACTCGACATACGAACTCGAGCGCCAGTTGCGCACCGCGGGCTCCGGGCTCGTGCAGGGCAAGAATTACGGGCTGTGGGGTTGCGCGATCACGGCTTTTTCGAGCAGCACGCTGCGGTTGCCATTGGGTACGGCGAAAGCACCCCCGCCGTTCGATGGGTGGACCGGGACGATGTACGCAGTCCCTGTGCTGATCGCGAGCCGCGCCGCCTCGAGCGGCGGCGACCAGCTCGCTATGATCGGCGGCAATCCAGCCGTGCGCACGTTCAAGTCCGCGGTGACGGTGAGCAGCGCAAGCGACAGCGTCGATGTCGACAACGCCATGGGCATCTACAAGGACGACTACCTGCTCGGCAGCGACAAGAGCGGCAACTGCTCGCTCGCGCTCGCGAGCGCAGATCCAACGTCCGCGAAACGCATTTCACTCAGCGCGAATGACAGCCCCAGCGCCGGATTCAAGGGCGCGTTCAGCGGCCAAGGCTACCTGTTCGATCTCGGGCCTGCACCGGCGTTCACGCTGTTCGGCGTCGACACGAAAACGAACGAACTGGTCAGCTACGACCTGTTGCAACGAAGCGGAAGCGCGACCGTACCGCTCGCCGACGGCATCGTCACGATCAAGGCGCTGTACGGCGTCGACGACGGCGCCAATGGCGGCAAGGCCGGCGACGGCGAGATCGACGAATGGGTCGCGCCCACCGGCTCTTGGTCACTCGACAAGCTGACTGCCAACAGCACGGCCGCGTCGAACGCGATGGCGCAGATCAAGGCGATCCGTATCGCAATTGTCGCGCAGAGCGAACTGCCCGAACGCGCGGACGCGCCGGGCGTCGCCGCGGGATACACCGGCGCGACCAGCCTCACGCTGTTCGGCGATCTCGCCAATGCACTGCAGGTTACCGTCACCACTGATTCGCGCTTTCGGTACAAGGTGTATGACACCGTGATCCCGTTGCGCAACGCATTCATCCAGAAGTTCAGCTGAGGCACGCCGTGCAAAGAAGAATATTCCGGACAATCCCATCCGGTCGTGGTCCGCGCCAGCAGCGCGGCATGATCTCGATGCTCATCGCCGTCATCGTGCTGGTCGCCACGCTGCTCGCGGCGATCGCGCTGATGCGCTCGGTCGACACGGCCAACGTAGTCGCCGGCAGCATGACGTTCCGCCAGAGCGGCGTGCAGGAGGCCGAGAAGGCCTACGAAGCGGCCAAGACGCTGCTCGGCTCGCTCGGCGACGGGGAAAGCGACCAGCCGGAGTCCGGCTACTACGCCTCGGTGCAGACCCCGAGCAGCCACGCCGGCATCCCTCACCAGTTGACCACCGGCTCGCCGTATACGGGCGTGGGCAGCGTCGTCGGTGCCACCAACAACGTCTTCTATGTCGTCGAGCGGCTCTGTCCCACGGCGGGCAAGGCCGACGCCAGTCTCTGCATCGCGCCCGACGTGTCGATCACCGCCGGATCGAGCGCGAACCAGATGAGCGACACCGCGTTCGCGCTGCACGGCGTCACCGCCGCCTTCCGCCTCACGGTGCGCGTGGACGGCCCGAAGAACACGGTGAGTTTCGTCCAGACGATCCTGCATTGAACGCCATGACGACCAGCCCTGCCCGCCCCCTCCCCAGTCCCCGTCTCCGGCGCCTGTTGCCCGGCCTGCTCGGCGCGCTGACCTGCATTGCCGCGCACGCCGCAACGCCACTGTCCGACCTTCCGCTGTACAGCGCGAGCAACGTGCCCGCGAACCTGATGCTCGCGCTGTCGGTCGAATTTCCGACCGGCAACGTCGCCGCGTACACCGACACGGCCGGCTACAAGAGCAGCAGCACATACCTGGGCTACTTCGATCCGCAGAAGTGCTACGACTACGACTCGACGAAGAACTACTTCGTGCCCGTTGCCCTGCTCGGTACCAGCGCCTGCGCCAAGACCACGAAGGCGGCGCACTGGAGCGGCAATATGCTCAACTGGGCGTCGATGACCGCGCTCGATGAATTCCGCCAGGCGCTGACCGGCGGCTATCGCGTCATCGACGAAGCTAACGGCGTGACCGTGCTGCAACGTTCGCGGCGCACCTCGCAAGGCTCGAACAGCAATTTCCCGACCAAGCACTTGAGCGCGAGCGCGAACGTCGCGCCGTCCACCGTGGTCGGCGACTCCACCCTCGCCGCGGCCAGCGACGTGTACATCCGCTCGGTCAACGCATCCAATCCACCGACCGAGCTGGGCAGCGGCAAGGACAAGGGCGTGTTTATCGAGGTCTCGAACAACGCGAACTTCACCGACGGTGGCGGCAACAGCGGCAAGACCAGCACCGTCTACTACGCGCGCGTGCAGGTGTGCGTACCCGGCATGCTCGAAAGCAACTGCAACAGCGCGCACGCGACCAGCGACTATCCGGGTGCCGGCAAGTACAACAAGCCTGAAGGCTTGATCCAGCAGAACGCGAACCGCATTCGCGTCGGCGCCTCCGGTTACGTGTTCAACAACGGCGGCAACCATCCGAACGGCCTGGTGCGCGCACTGCTGCGCGACAACGGCCCGACCAGCTACAACGGCTTCGGCGCGCGCCAGGACAATCCGAACAAGGAATGGGACAAAGACACCGGCGTATTCGTCGCCAATCCCGATCCAGCTTCGGCCAGTGCATCCGGCGTGACGAACAGCGGTGCGATCAACTATCTCAATCAGTTCGGCCTGCAGGAAACCGGCTACGAGAATCTCGACACGCTGTCGGAACTGTATTGGGCGACGCTCGCCTACTACAAGAAGGTCCCGCTCGCCGCAAGTTACAACAAGGGCGTCGGCAATCTCAACGCGGCCGATCTCGACGGCTTCCCGGCAATCACGAGTCCGGGCAACGATCCGGTCCAGTACACCTGCCAGGGCAATGCGATCGTCACGATCGGCGACTCGCACACGCACTGCGATTCGGCGATTCCGAGCAAGGGGCCGAATTCGTCCGGCAACGGCGCGTGCAGCAACAAGGATCCGCTGGCGCCGCTGGCTGCGAACGGCAGCGATCCGGGCCTCGACGCACAAGCCTGGGTCAACGCGCTTGGCGACCTGCCGCTGGTCGAGGCGAAGGGCTCGCCGAGCGGAACCGCATCGAAGAGCATGGCCGGCTACCTCGGCATCGCTACAGGCACGCTCGGCACGATCTTCGAGCCGGACTCGACCTACGGCAACGCGCCCACCTACGGCATGGCCGGCATGGCCTACTACGCGCACACGCAAAATCAGCGCGCCGACCTGACCGACAGCGATCCGAACAAGAAAAATACCAAGATCACGATCGACACCTACACCGTTGACGTGATGGAACCTGGTCCCTACGACGGCAGCAGCGGCAACGAGGTCTACAATCCCGGCAACCTGAAGACCGGCCAGGTCTCGACCAGCCCGGGGCCGAACATGTACTGGCTCGCGGCGAAGTACGGCGGTTTCGACGTCGACGATCAGCAGTGCACAACAAGTCCGGCAACCTGCGCCAGCGTGGGCACGACCAAGGCGCCGACACCGCAGAGTTTCCTCGGCTGGCACACCAACAGCAGCACGATCTCCGGCAAGGATCTGCGCCCCGACAACTACTCGCAAGGCAACCGTCCCGATCTGATCCAGTCCGGCCTTGCCCAGATCTTCAACCGTGTGTCGTCGAAGACACCGCTGGCCGCCTCCGGTCCGAACGTGACAGCCTCGCGCGTGCTCTCGAACGCCACCGCAGCGTTCAACGCCAGCGGCGCGACCGGCTTCCCGCTGTACCAGACCAAATACACGCCGGGTGAATGGAGCGGCGATGTGAAAGGTTTCATCGGTACCGGCGTCAGCGGCGGCAGCATCACCGAAGTCAACCCGCCACCGGACTGGCATGCGCAGACACAACTCGACAACCTCGTGCAGGCGAAGGAGAACGCCACCTCGAGCAAGCTTGCCTGGGACACCGGCCGGCGCATCATCACCTATAACGCGAAGGGCGTGCCGTTCCGCTACAACCAGTTGTCTGCTACGCAGCAAGCGGCGTTGAACAGCGACAGCGCCCTACTCAACTTCCTGCGCGGCGACCGCAGTCAGGAGGGCACGAAGTACCATGGACGCAAGCACGTGCTTGGCGATATCGTCAACTCGGAAGCCGTGCTCGTCCAGGCCGCGCTGTCGCCGATCTACACCGACGCCGCTAATCCCGGCTACGCCAGTTTCACGGCCACGGTGAAGGACCGCAGCCCAGTGGTCTACGTCGGCTCAAACGACGGCATGCTGCATGCATTCGCCGCGGACTTCTCGACGCCGAGCGCTGCCAACACGGTCACCGGCGGCGGCAGCGAACTGTTCGCCTACGTGCCGAGCTTCGTCTACGGCGATGCGACCAGCGGGCCGGTCAGCGGCCTTGCCGCGCTCGGCAACTTGAACGGCGTGACCACGAATACATACGCACACCATTTCTACGTCGACCAGACGCCGCAGGTCGCCGACGTCGACTTCGGTTGGACCGGCGGTACCACGCCCGGTACGCCGGAATGGCACACGTTGCTGGTCGGCGGTCTCGGCAAGGGCGGCAAAGGCATCTACGCACTCGACGTGACCCAGGTACCCGCGGCGCTCGATACAACCAGCAGTTCGACCCAGGAAGCCTCAATCGCGCAGAAAGTGCTGTGGGAATTCACCGACAGTGACATGGGCTACACGTTTGGTCGTCCGCTGATCGTGAAGACGCGCAAGTACGGTTGGGTTGTGCTGGTGACTTCGGGTTACAACAACAGCAGCGGCCACGGCCATCTGTGGGTGCTCAACGCGAAGACCGGCGCCAAACTCGCCACGTTCACCACAGACGATGCCGGCACCGCCGCCAGCCCCAGCGGGCTGGCGCGCGCGACTGCATTCACGCGCACGCTGAGCGACAACACCATTGAGCAGGTCTACGCCGGCGACCTGCTCGGCAACCTTTGGCGCTTTGACCTGTCCGGCACCGGCACCTACCCCAACCCCACGCTGCTGGCCCAGTTGCAGGACGATAAAAATAACGCACAGCCGATCACCACCGCGCCGCGCATCGAGGTCGATGTCGACTCGGCCGGCCTGGGCTTGCGTCGCTGGGTATTCGTCGGCACCGGCAAGTTCCTCGACATCGGCGACCTGACCGACACCAAGCAGCAAACCATGTACGCGCTGCGGGATGGCACCGACCTCGCGCCCTCCAGCGCGACCTCGGCGATCAAACGCGGCGATCTGATCAAGGTCGACGACCTAACCGTCGGCCTGACCCAGACAGTGGCCGACACCGATTCCGGCTGGTACTACGACCTCAAGGGCACTGCAGGCGCCAACGGCGCCACCGAGCGCGTCGTGGTCGATCCCGATGCCGCGGCTGGCATCTTCCAGGTCGCCTGGGCCACGCTCACGCCAACCGCAGATCCATGCTCGTTCCAAGGCACGGTCTACGATGCCGACTACACCAGCGGCAAGTCGGCGCTGCTCACCAGTTCCGGCGTAACGATCGGTTCGCTGAGCACGAAAAGCGCCGTGACCAAAGTGCAGATGGTTGCGTTGCCGGGCAGCAACAATACCAGCGAAGTCGCCCTGCTCTACGGCGAAACCGGCCTGTCGGTCGGCACCGCCAAGGTCAAGCAAGCGGCCGGCGGCGCGGGGGTCTCGCGCGTGAATTGGCGCGAAGTGCTCGACTGACGCAGACGCGCAACTCGCGAGGTTGCTGCCGCAGGCCGGCCTACAGCCCCTGCAGGCAACCCATTTGACTGTCGGATCGTGATGAGAGGCGCCCCGTCTCGGGGGGCCGCGCACAGCTATAATTGCGCATTCCCGTCAGGACACTCTCATGTCGCAAGCAATGATGAAGGCGCTGGTCAAGCGCGAAGCCGGCAAAGGCATCTGGATGGAGCAGGTGCCGCTGCCCGAGATCGGCCCGAACGAGGTGCTGATCAAGCTCGAGAAGACCGCGATCTGCGGCACCGACCTGCACATCTACAAATGGGACGAGTGGTCGCAGCGCACGATCAAGCCGGGCCTCGTGATCGGCCACGAATTCGTCGGCCGCATCGTCGACATGGGCCCGGGCGTGCGCGGCTACTCGATCGGCCAGCGCGTCTCCGCCGAAGGCCACATCGTCTGTGGCGTCTGCCGCAACTGCCGTGCCGGCAAGCAGCATCTGTGTCCGCATACGATCGGTATCGGCGTGAACCGCAACGGCGCGTTCGCCGAATACATCGCCATGCCCTCTTCCAATCTGTGGCCGGTGCCGGACCAGATTCCGTCCGAACTCGCCGCGTTCTTCGACCCCTACGGCAACGCCGCCCACTGCGCGCTCGAGTTCGACCTGATCGGCGAGGACGTGCTGATCACCGGCGCCGGCCCGATCGGCATCATCGCCGCCGGTATCGCCAAGCACGTCGGTGCGCGCAACGTCGTCGTCACCGACGTCAACGACTATCGCTTGAAGCTCGCCGCCGACATGGGCGCGACCCGCGTGGTCAACGTGTCCAAGCAATCGCTCAAGGACGTGATGGCCGATCTGCACATGGAAGGCTTCGACGTGGGCATGGAAATGTCGGGCAACCCGCGTGCGTTCGGCGACATGCTCGACTGCATGTACCACGGCGGCAAGATCGCGATGCTCGGCATCATGCCGAACGGCGCCGGCATCAACTGGGACAAGGTCATCTTCAAGGGCCTCGTGCTGCACGGCATCTACGGCCGGCGCATGTACGAGACCTGGTACAAGATGACGCAGATGCTGCTGACCGGCTTCCCGCTGCAGAAAGTGCTGACCCATCAGATCCATATCGACGACTTCCAGCGCGGTTTCGATCTGATGGACGCCGGGCAATGCGGTAAGGTCGTCTGTTCGTGGAATTGACGATGGGCCGCCGGAGCACGCGGTGAGCCACGATCCAACGCCTGCATTCGAACGCGGCGGCGAACGCGACTCGCGGTCTGCCGCTCGCCGCTGGTTCCACCGCGAGTCGATCAGTCTCGCCGAAATCGCAGTACAGACATTCTCGGTCGTGCTCGGCGTGTTGCTCGCGCTCGCGATCGGCGAATGGAGCCGCGACCGTGAAGAGCACAAGCAGGTCGAAGCCGCATTGCACGCGCTGCGCGCGGAGATGGAAGCGAGCCGCGCGGAAATCGCGCACGGCCTGAAGCAGATCGCCGAAGCCGACGCGGAGATGGCGGAGATGGCGAAAACGGATGCCACGCACACGCCGCGGCTCTGCAGCGAGACTCCCGGCTGGCACGGCATCGCTTATCCGCTGCTGCTCGATTCGGCTTACCAGACCGCGATCGCGACGCAGACGCTGGCGCACATGGACTTCGGCCAGGCCCAGCACGTGGCCCGTGTCTACGCCAAACAACGCGATTTTCAGAAGTACGTCGATCATCTGATCGAATTCCTGCTCCAGCCCAGCCGGCTGATGCCGGTCGACTCCTGCCGCTACGTCCTTTCCGGTGAGGAGAAAAACAATCTCGAGCGTCTCGACGCGGCATATGCCGAGTTCCTCGGGCAGAACAAAACCGTTCGCTGATCCGTTCAGCGCAATTCCGAGGCCCCTGGCAAACTCCGCATCGATGTGGCGCAAACTTTCCTTGGCGCTGGTCGCACTGATCTTGTCTGCGCATCGGGCGGAGTCCTTCGCGCGTGACGCGCCCGCGTGCGTGCGTGAATGCGGTTACGAATCGGAACCGGTGCTCGATGCGGCAGCGATCGCTGAACCGGCGCTGCTCAGCGGGCCGAATTTCACGGTTGACCCGAAAGCGCAGGTCGGCGGCTACATGGCGCGCTTCTCGATCACGACGCCATACGGCCCGCTCACGGCCGACAGCGCACAAATGCTCGCGATTCGCGTCAGCGAGATTCCCGCGATCGAGGCACTCGACCAGGCCACGCGCAGCGGCGCCTTCGGCCGCGCGCTTGCCGAGCGCGGCAAGAAAACCGGCAGCACCATCGTCAAGGTCATCAGCCACCCGGTCGACTCGATCGTTGGCCTGCCGATGGGCGTGGTGCGCTACTTCAAGAAGCAGATCGGCATCTGGGCAAACCGCGCGCAGAGTGTCAGCGACCGCTCCGCGCGCATCATGGAAAACAAGGGCGATCCGTTCCGCGCACCGGACGGCCCGATGACCGCAGGCCGAGACGTGCCGCTGGACGCGGCCGCGCGCGCCAACGCCGATGCGAAACAGCAGAGTCCCGCCGATCCCTCCGGCTATGTCGACGTCGACGCGCCTGCGATTGCCGCAGACGACGCACAAGGCGTCCCCGCTCCGCCCGTGGAACCGGAGAGGCCGAGCAAAGCCTGGTACGCCCGCGCCGGCCGCGATGCCGGGCGTGAGGTCAAGCGCTACCTCAAGTACAACTCTTCGCGCAATGAGATCGCCAAGCGTCTCGGCTTCGATCCGAACACGTCGAACCCGTACATCGCCGAGCGTCTGAATTCGCTCGCCTGGGCCGCGGTCTGGGGCAATTTCTCCGCCGGCCAGGCGCTGGGTGCAATCGGCGGCACGGCCGCGGACGTGATTACCGACTCGGGACTGGTCAACGAGTACGTGCTCAGCCATACGCCCGAACAGATTCGCGAGCGCAACGAGAAACAGCTCGCATCGATCTGCAGCGACGAGTTCGGCATCCGCCAGTTCCTCAAGCGCGGCGGCTTCAGCGACACGATGCGCACGCAGCTCGCCGACTCGATCGTCGCGCTCGCGCCGAGCACGGGCTGCAACGAACTGCTCGAACTCGGCACGGTGACGCACGGCGAGGTCGAAGGCCGTTATCTTGTCGATGCGCTGTCGCAGATTCGCAAGCAGTGGCCGAAAGAGCGCGGCGGCAAGTTCGTGATCGCCGGCGCAGCGCTGGTCTACATCGCACGCGACGGCAGGCTGCTGTTGCCGATGCCCGTGGACTACCTAAGCTGGACCGCCGATATCGACGAGTTCTTCACCCGTACCGAGTTCGGCACTGCCGGCAAGACGGCGCTGATCGGCGGCGAAGCCTCGGCGCTGGCGAAACGCAAACTGCGCGAGCGCGGCTGGCATGTGGTCTTGCGCGCGCCCTACGACGGCGCACCGAAATATCCGGCCGGCGAGTTCACTGGGATGGCGCGGCGCTAGCCGAACTCGGCGCCACTTCTATCTTGTCGAGCTGGTCCTCGTAGTAGCTGCCGCCTGAGGCGAAGATCAGGAACTTTCTCGCCGCCTTATGCGCGGCCGCATCGGCGCCCGCATCGCGCAAGGTGTCCTCCGCGGCCGTCGTGAACAGCCGCTGCACGTTCTGCAAGTTGGCGTCGTACTGCTCGCGTAGGCGCCGGAACAGTGTCGCCCGCTGCGTCGAATCGAAGCTGCGCACCTGCACCGCGGTCTGCGTACGCAGCGCGGCGAGCGCCTCGTCCGCGGACTTCGGCACCGGCTCCGGCTTGGCGTAACGGATACGGCCGAAGGTATCAGCATATGCGCCCTGATCTAGCCGCCAGACGAGGCGCTCGCCGCGTGCGAATTCGGCCTCGCCCGGCGTACTCGCGATGAGACGCGTGCCGCGAGTGACGTCGTCGAGCATGTCGCTCGCGATCGTCGCCCAGTCGCGGTTCGCCCGAGCGATGAGCTTGGGCAGCATCTCGCCCCACCACGGCAGCGCGAGCAGCGGCAACAACGTGAGCACCCACAACACGGGTGCCGACGGCTCGCCGGGGAAGAAAAAGCGCACGCCCATTCGCCAGACCCAGAACCCCGGCACGGCGAGCAGCAGTGCGAGGACCGCGGCCGCCGGGCTCCAGGCATGGCTGTCCTCGACGACGCGCGCCGGCATCGCCTCCTGCGGGCGTTTCGGATCGAAGCGCAGCGGAAAGTCCGGAACGGAGTGGGTCCAACTCAACACCGCCACGTCGACCGGCAGGTCGAACTGTTCGCGCAGCGCGGCAAGCGCAGTGGTCGGCGGCGGCTTGCTCATGCCGAACGTGTCGCGCGGCGAGTGATGCGAAATCCAGTCGAGCGTCGCGCGGCTCATGCGTACCTCCTGCAATTCGAAGCCGCTCGTATCGCGCAGGAAGGTGAAAGGAATGCCTTCTTGTACCGCCTCGGCCCAGTCGCTCAGGCGGAAGTTGTCGCTGAACTGCAGGCGCATGCCGCAGAAGGCGCGGCGCAGCGGCGAGCCCCATTCGCCGGCCGTGTATTCGACGACCGCGCAGCGCGAAATCTTGCTGGCGCGATCCCAGTACAACTTGCCTGCGGGAAGATTGGCTGGATCGAAGTCGATCGCCGCCCAACTTTCGACGATGCGCCCCGAAGTGGACGCGGTGAACGGCGCGTACTGGCGCATGTCGACCAACGGCTTCATCGCGGCCTGCCAGGCGACGCCGAGGAAGATGCCTCCGAACAACAGAAAGAAACCGGCGAACAGCCCGATCACCGGCGCCGCGGCCATCATGCCGAGCGTACCGATCAGCCAGTCGCGCAAGCGATGACCGCCGCTGGACGGTGGCGGAGAAGCAGGGTCCGCGGGCTTCGCCGCGCCGCGCCTGTCGTGTTCCGGAGACCGACCCTTCATCGCATTCCCATGCCGCGCCGATGGCCTTGCCGCACCGATATCTTACTCCGGACGAATTTCCTTGCGCACGCGAATCGCGGACAATGGCGTTTTCTGCCGGATTCCGCCATGACCTACGCTGCCCAGAACCGTCTTCAGTCCGAACTCGAGTCGATCCGCGAAGCGGGGTTGTACAAGACTGAGCGCGTGATCGCGACGCCGCAGTCGTCGTCGATCCGCACCGTCGACGGGGGCGAGGTGCTCAACTTCTGCGCGAACAACTACCTTGGCCTCGCCGACAACGCCGAGATCATCCAGGCGGCGAAGGATGCGCTGGACACGCACGGCTTCGGCCTCGCCAGCGTGCGCTTCATCTGCGGCACGCAGGACCTGCACAAGCAACTCGAAGCGACGATCGCGAAATTCTTCCGCACGGAAGACGCGATTTTGTATACCTCATGCTTCGACGCGAACGGCGGTCTGTTCGAAACCATCCTCGGCGAAGAAGATGCCGTGATTTCGGATGCGTTGAATCATGCCTCGATCATCGACGGCATCCGCCTGTGCAAGGCCGAGCGCCGCCGCTATGCAAACAGCGACATGGTCGAGCTCGAAAAGCATTTGGCCGAGACGCAAGGCAAGCGCACGCGCCTGATCGCGACTGACGGCGTGTTTTCGATGGACGGCTACATCGCCAAGCTCGACGAAATCGTGCGCCTCAAGGAAAAGTACAACGCATTGCTCATGGTCGACGATTCGCACGCGACCGGTTTCGTCGGCCCGACTGGACGCGGTTCGGCCGAGCTGCACGGCGTTCTCGACAAAGTGGATATTTTCACTTCTACACTCGGTAAGGCGCTCGGCGGCGGCTCCGGCGGCTTCACCACCGGGCGCCGCGAGATCATCGACTTGCTGCGCCAGCGCTCGCGCCCGTACCTGTTCTCGAACACGTTGCCGCCGCCGCTCGTCGCCGCGTCGATCAAGGTGTTCGAGATGCTGTCGTCGAGCACGTCGCTGCGCGACAAGGTCAACGACAACGCGCTGTATTTCCGCAAGCGCATGACTGATGCCGGCTTCGACATTCGTCCCGGCACGCATCCGATCGCGCCGGTCATGCTTGGCGATGCCAAGCTCGCGCAGGAATTCGCCAGTCAATTGCTCGATGAAGGCATCTACGTGATCGGCTTCTTCTACCCGGTCGTGCCACAAGGCCAGGCGCGTATCCGCACGCAGATGAGCGCGGCGCATACGCGCGAGCAGATCGATCGCGCGGTCGCCGCGTTCGTGAAAGTCGGAGTAAAGCTCGGCGTAGTCAAGTAACTAACCGATAGCCCGATTTGGCGGAAAACTTCTAAGGAAGCATCCCGCCGAGGTCTTCTAACTCGGGCGCGGTCAATGGACGTACCTGCCCCTTGCCGAGTTCGCCGAGGACGAGCGGACCGATCGCAATCCGCACGAGGCGCAATACGCCGACGTCGCACGCCGCGAGGATGCGACGGATCTGCCTGTTTTTGCCTTCGTCGAGGACGATTTCGAGCCAGGAGTGCTTCTCGCCCCTGCGCAACTCACGCACCGATTTCAACGCGAGCCTCTCGCCAGCGTCGACGACGCCTTCGCGTAGGCGCGCAAGCAGGTCCGCATCCGCAAGCGCATTGATCTGCACGTGGTAGGTCTTGTCGAGATGTGAAGCCGGATCGGTCAAACGTGCTGCCCAGACGCTGTCGTTGGTGAACAGCAGCAAGCCCTCGCTAGCCTTGTCGAGCCGTCCGACCGGAGCGAGCCAGGTCATGTCGGCAGCTGTCTTCGCGGTGCTCAACAGGTCGTAAACCGTCTCGCGCCCGCGCTCGTCGCTTGCCGTGGTGACGTAGCCGCGCGGCTTGTTGAGTGCCAGATAGATTTTTTCCCGCGCCGAGACTTCTTCGTCGTCGACGGCGATGCGATCATGCGCGCCATCGGTCGAAGCTTCCGGATCGCGCACGATGCGCCCGTTCACGCGCACACGTCCCGCCCGCACGAGCACCTGTGCCTGGGTGCGCGAACAGATGCCGAGCTTGCTCAGCACGCGCGCCAAACCGTGTCGAGGTTGAAGACTTTTCATTGAGAATTGCGGCCACGGACGGCCGCTTTTGATTTTCGCGTTCAAGGACGAGCGCAAAAATATACCGAAGTGCGGCCATGAATGGCCGCTTCTTGATTTTCGCTATCACGCATGAGCGCAAAGATACGCCCACGAAAAAGCCCGGCTTGCGCCGGGCTTTTTCTTGTTGCTTGCACCAACTCGAGCGATCTTACTGCTTGAGTTCGACGCGACGGTTGCGCTGACGGCCTTCCGCGGTGTCGTTGGTGTCGATCGGCTGCGACTCGCCGAAGCCCTTCTCGCCGGTGATCTGGCTTTCCGGCACACCATGGGCGATCAGGTAGTCGTACACGCCCTTGGCGCGACGCTCCGACAGCTTCTGGTTGTAGGCGTCGGTACCCTTCGAGTCGGTGTGACCGTCGACTTCGACGCGGACGTCCGGATTGCGCTTCAGCGTATCCACGGCCTCGTCGAGGATCTGGACCGAAGCGGCGGTCGGGGCCTTCAGCGACGGCACCAGCTTCTCGCCCGGACGCGGATGGTCGAACTTGAACTCGACACCCTTGAGGTCGATAACTGCCGGCGGCGGCGGCGGCGGAGCAGCCGGCGGCGGCGGCGGCGGCGGGGCCGGCGGCGGCGGCGGCGGAGCAGCCGGGGCGCCACCGAAGCTGTAGGTCAGGCCAACCGTGACGAGAGCGTCGGTGAAGCCGCTCTCACGCTTGAAGCCGTAGGACTGAGCCAGCGGCGAGTTCAGCGAGTTGTTGTCGTGGTCATAACGCGCCGCGACTTCGCCGCGGAACGCCAGACGGTCAGACAGGTTGTACTGGAGGCCGACGCCGAGCAGCGCCATCGGATCCCAACCGCCCGAATCGGAGAAGCCCTGGGCCGACAGCAGCGAGCCCGAGTAGGCCTTGTGACGGAGCGCACCGAGCGCGCCGACCACATACGGACGCCAGCCGGCGCCGATGTCACCGAAGAAGTAACGCGCGGCGACGTCGAGCTGCACGCTCTCCCACTGGTGGGTATTGCGCGGCGAGCTGTTCTTGAAGTCTGCGTTGTTGATGCCGTATTCGAAATCGACGGCGAAGTTCGGGTTCACCCAAACGCCGACGCCAATGCCGCCGAAGCCCGACACCTTCGTGGTGCGGTTGCTATCCGGAACGACAGCGCCGAGGCGCGGGGCGACGTACCAGGAGCCGAAGTCCTGGGCTTGCGCCGTGCCAATTGCGCCGACACCACCCAGGGCGAGGGCGAGGGCGGCAAACAAGGTATTACGTTTCATTCGGAGTCTCCTTTGCATGGTTTTTCTTCGGGCGTCCGCCAAACCCCGTGTGCGGCACGCATATGTAACATCACTCCACACCAACATCTGATGCGTGCGTCGCGTTAATAAAACGTTAGTCAGCGGCAACGCGAGCGACCGCATAGTAACAAATCCGGGCGTTTGACTCCACTCCTAACCTTAACCATTCAGAATCGAGTCAGTCTATTCCCGCTTCGGCGCGCGAATCAAGAATTGAACCTCTTGTTCGGATTGAATATTTTCTTAACTTTTCGGCGCGAGGCAGGCCTGAACCAGGTGATGAATTTTACCTGTGCCGCGCACGAAAACCGTCATATCGAAAAATGGATTGCCGCTTTGCAGCACGGCACCCAATCCTCGCCTGCGGTTCCGGGCGGAAAATGTTTGCCATACTTGCGGCTTTCGACTTGGGGAGTTTCATGGCGAACCAACATGCCGCGGCCGCCGAGCCGCGCAGCGAATTGACTTGGCGCGGCATCGTGCTCGGCGTAGTCATCACGGTGCTGTTCACTGCCGCAAACGTGTTCTTCGGTCTCAAAGCCGGCCTCACCTTCGCCACCTCGATTCCGGCCGCAGTGATTTCGATGGCGCTACTGCGCGGCTTCAAGGATTCGACAATCCAGGAAAACAACATCGTGCAAACGGTCGCTTCGGCCGCGGGCACCCTGTCGTCGATCATCTTCGTGCTGCCCGGCCTGGTCATGATCGGCTGGTGGAGCGGCTTTCCGTTCTGGGAGACGTTCCTGATCTGCGCGGTCGGCGGCGTGCTCGGCGTGGCCTATTCGATTCCACTGCGCCGCGCACTCGTCACCGGTTCGGACCTGCCTTATCCCGAAGGCGTGGCCTGTGCCGAAGTGCTCAAGGTCGGCAGCCCGGGCGAAAACGCGACCGAGCAAGGGCTAGAGGAAAGCCGCGTGGGACTGCTCGCGGTAATCTGGGGCGCAGTCAGTGCCGCGACGTTCGCGCTGATCGTCGCGACGCGTGTGTTCGCGAGCGACGTCGCCCAGTACTTCCGCTTCGGTGGCGACAAGGGCCCGGTCTCGGGCTTCGATTTCAACTTGTCCATGGCGCTGTTCGGCGTAGGCCATCTGGTCGGCCTTTGGGTCGGCATTGCCATGGGCCTCGGCGCGCTGATCGGTTGGATCTGGGGCGTGCCTCACTACTCGGCGCTGGCCGCCGTCGCCGGCGACGCGACGCAGGTGGCCGCGGCGACCTGGAGCAAACAGGTGCGCTTCGTCGGCGCCGGCACGATCGCTGTCGCGGCGATCTGGACGCTGCTGAAGCTCGTCACGCCTGTGGTCAGCGGTTTGCGTTCGGCGATGGCTGCCTCGCGCCTGCGCAAGGCGGGCCAAGGCGCGACTCTACCGCGCACCGAACAAGACATCCCGATCGGTACGGTCGGCCTGATCATGCTCGCCTGCTTCGTGCCGATGGCTTTGCTGCTCAGCTACTTCAGCCACGAGAGCGGCCTCGGCCAGTTCACCGCCTCGCTCGTGATCGGCGGCCTGATCTACAGCGTGGTCATGGGCTTCATCATTTCCGCCGTGTGCGGCTATATGGCTGGCCTGATCGGTTCGTCAAACAGCCCGGTGTCGGGCATCGGCATTCTCGTCGTCATCGGCGCTTCGGTGCTGCTCGTGTTCGGCATCAAGCCGTTCCTCGAACCCGGCGCGGAGAAGGGCCTTGTCGCGTTCGCTCTGCTCGTCACTGCGATGGTGTTTTCGATCGCGACGATCGCCAACAACAACCTGCAGGATCTGAAAACCGGCCAGCTCGTCGATGCGACGCCGTCGAAGCAGCAATGGGCACTGGTCATCGGCGTGATCGCCGGTGCAGCGATCATTCCGCCCGTGCTCGACCTGCTCAACCAGGCTTACGGTTTCGCCGGCACACCGGGCTCGACGCGCGAGCATCCGCTACCCGCACCACAGGCCGGCCTCATCTCCGCGCTCGCCCAGGGCGTGATCCAGAACAATATCGACTGGAGCCTGATCGGCGTCGGCGCCGCGATCGGTGCCGTGCTGATCGTGCTCGATATGGCGTTGCGCCGCTCGAGCAGTGACGCGCACTGTTCGCCGCTCGCGGTCGGCCTCGGCATCTACCTGCCGACCTCGGCGACGCTGATGGTCGTCGTCGGCGCGATTGCTGGTGCCTACTTCGACAAGCGCGCCGAGCGCTCGGACAAACCCGAGTCGCGCAAACAGCTCGGCGTGCTGCTCGCCTCCGGCATGATCGTTGGCGAAGGCCTGATCGGCGTCGCGATCGCCGCGATCGTCGCGTTCTCGGGCAAGGATTTTCCGCTCGCGATCGTCGGCGACGAGTTCGCTACCGCATCGGTATGGATCGGCGGCATCGTTTTCGTCGCCGCAATGTTCTCGTTGTATTGCTGGGCCGAGCGCAGAAGCCGCTAGTCGGCGTGACACGAAGGATGACGGCGCGTCTCGCAGTCTGAGACGCGCTCGCGCCAGCATCGCGCGATGCGCCAACTTGCCCTGCTCTACTCGCGCAATCCGTCGTCTTGCGTTCATCCTGATGCGCCAGCACGGGCGCATAATCTGCCCATGGCGTTGCACGATTTCCACCCCGCCGTCGCCGCGTGGTTCGCGCAGGCGTTTCCCGCGCCGACGCCCGCGCAGATGCGCGCGTGGCCGGCGATCCGCTCGGGCCGGCACACGCTGATCGCCGCACCGACCGGATCGGGCAAGACGCTCGCTGCATTCCTCGCCGCGATCGACGACCTCGTGCGTCAAGGTTGCGAAAATACGCTCGCCGACGAAACGCAGATCGTCTACGTCTCGCCGCTCAAGGCGCTGTCGAACGACGTGCAGATCAATTTGCAGGCGCCGCTCGAAGGCATCCGCGCGCGACTCGCCGAGCTCGGTCATCCCGACGTGGAAATCCTCGCCAGCGTGCGCACCGGCGACACGCCGCAGAGCGAACGCGAGGCAATGAAGCGGCGCGCGCCGCACATCGTTGTGACCACGCCGGAATCGCTCTACATCCTGCTCGGCTCCGACTCGGGCCGGGCGATGCTGGCGACGACGCGCAGCGTGATTGTCGACGAAATCCACGCGCTCGCGCCGTCGAAACGCGGCGCGCATCTGGCGCTATCGCTGGAGCGTCTCGACGCGCTGTGCGGACGCAAGCTCACGCGCATCGGCCTGTCGGCGACGCAAAAGCCCATTTCCGAAGTCGCGAAATTCCTCAAAGGCGCGAACGACGACGCCTGCGAAATCATCGACGTCGGCTACACGCGCGAGCGCGATCTCGCACTCGAGCTGCCGCCGGCGCCGTTGAGCGCGGTCATGTCGGGCGACGTCTGGCTCACGGTCTACCAGCGCCTTGCCGAGTTGATCGAAGCGCACAAGACCACGCTGATCTTCGTCAACACGCGGCGCATGGCCGAGCGCCTCGCCAAGCATCTGTCCGACCTGCTCGGCAAGGAGGCGGTGACCTCGCACCACGGCAGCCTCGCGCGCGAACAGCGCCTGGCCGCCGAGCAGCGGCTCAAGCGCGGCGAACTGCGCGCGCTCGTCGCGACCGCGTCGCTCGAACTCGGCATCGACATCGGCGACGTCGACCTCGTCTGCCAGATCGCCTCGCCGCGTTCGATCTCGACCTTCCTGCAGCGCGTCGGCCGTGCCAACCACTCCGTCGACGGCACACCGAAGGCGCGCCTGTTCCCGTTGTCGCGCGACGATCTCGTCGAATGCACAGCTCTGCTCGATGCGGTGCGCCGCGGCGAACTCGACACGCTGCAGGTCGAACGTGACGCGCGCGACGTGCTCGCACAACAGATCGTTGCCGAAGTCGCCTGCCGCGAATGGAGCGAGCAGGAATTGTTCGACACGATCCGTCGCGCATATCCATTTGCCGACCTCAGCCTGGATGCGTATCGCGACATCTTGCGCATGCTCGCCGAAGGCTACACGACGCGGCGCGGGCCGCGCTCGGCCTACCTTCATCGCGACGCGGTCAACGGCGTACTGCGCGCACGCCGCGGCGCACGCCTGACTGCGATCACCTCGGGCGGCGCGATTCCCGACACCGCCGACTACGAAGTCGTGCTCGAACCGCAAGGCTCGCGTATCGGCACCGTGCACGAGGACTTCGCCGTCGAAAGCATGGCCGGCGATATCTTCCAGCTCGGCAACACCTCGTATCGCGTGCTGCGCGTCGAGCGCGGGCGATTGCGCGTCGAGGACGCGAAGGGCGCGCCGCCGACGCTGCCGTTCTGGCTCGGCGAAGCGCCAGGGCGCAGCGACGAACTCTCGCAAGCCGTGTCGCGGTTGCGCGACGATGTCTCTGCGCAACTCGAATTCGGCTCCGATACCGCCGAGCGCTGGCTGCGCGAGCAGGTCGGCTTGAACGAATCCGCCGCGCGCCAGATCGTCGATTACCTCGGCGCAACGCAGGCCGCGCTCGGCCTGCTGCCGACGCAGACGCAGCTCGCGATGGAGCGTTTCTTCGACGAGTCCGGCGGCACCCAGCTCGTCATCCACTCGCCGTTCGGCAGTCGCATGAACCGCGCCTGGGGCCTCGCCCTGCGCAAGCGTTTCTGCCGCACCTTCAACTTCGAATTGCAGGCCGCGGCGACCGAGGACGCGATCGTGCTGTCGCTGTCGACGAGTCACAGCTTCCCGCTCGACGAAGTGTCGCGCTACCTGCATTCGAACACGGCCGAGCATGTGCTGATCCAGGCCTTGCTCGACGCGCCGATGTTCGGCCTGCGCTGGCGCTGGAACGCGGTGACCGCGCTCGCCTTGCCGCGCTTCCAGGGCGGCAGCAAGGTGCCGCCGCAACTGCAGCGCATGAAGAGCGAGGACCTGCTCGCCACCGTGTTTCCCGATCAGGTCGCGTGTCAGGAGAACATCGTCGGCGAGCGCCAGATTCCCGATCATCCGCTCGTCGCACAGACACTGCACGACTGCCTGCACGAAGCGATGGACGTCGATGCACTGCTGCGCCTGCTGAAAATGCTCGAAAGTGGAGAAATCCACATTGTTGCAAAAGACCTCACCGCGCCGTCGCCGCTCGCCGCGGAGATTCTGACCGCGCGGCCCTACGCCTTCCTCGACGACGCGCCGTTGGAGGAGCGTCGCACCCAGGCCGTGCAGAGCCGGCGCTGGGGCGATATCGAGACGACCGACGACTTCGGCCGGCTCGATGCCGAGGCGATCGCCTCGGTGCGCGAGGAAGCATGGCCCGAAGCCCGCGATGCGGACGAATTGCACGAGGCATTGATGGGACTGGGTTTCGTCACTGAAGCCGAGATGCGCGACAACGCCTCGTGGCGTGAACTGTTCGAACAACTGGTTGCGCAACGCCGCGCAACGCGGCTTTCAGCTCCCCTGCTCTCGCCTGGAGAAGAGAAGCAAATCTGCATTCCCGCCGAGCGCCTGCCGCAATTCGTCGCGATCTTCCCCAACCTGCGTTGCGAGCCCGCGATCGACGCGCCGGAGGAATACGCCGCAATCGCCTGGATACGCGAGGATGCGCTGGTTGAAATCGTGCGTGCGCGCCTGACTGGGCTCGGACCCGTACTTGCAGCCGACGTCGCAACCTCGCTCGGCGTGGCGCAAAACGACATCGACCTCGCCTTGCTCGCGCTCGAACGCCAAGGCTTCGTTATGCAGGGTCGCTTCACCGACGGTGCGAGCACCGTCGAATGGTGCGAGCGCCATCTGCTCGCGCGCATCCACCGCTACACGGTCAACCGCCTGCGCCGCGAGATCGAGCCGGTCGAGCCGCGCGACTACCTGCGCTTCCTGTTCGAGTGGCAACGCGTCGCGCCGGGCACGCAGGTGAGCGGGCCTGATGCGCTCGCCGGCGTGCTCGCCCAGCTCGAAGGTTTCGAGGCGCCGGCTGCGGCCTGGGAGAACGAAATTCTCCCCGCACGCGTGAGCGGCTACGAAATTTCCTGGCTCGACGACCTGTGTCTCTCAGGACGCGTCGTATGGACGCGCTTGCGTGCGCCCGCGTCACGTGCAGACGACGAGCAAAACCCGCGCCCGCGCACTGCGTCCGGCCCCGTGCGCGCGACGCCGATCGTGCTCGTACAGCGGCGCAATCTCACCCTGTGGAATACGCTCGGCGCGACTGCGCAGAACAATCAGGCCGCATTGTCCTCGCGCGCGCAGGCGGTGGCCGATGTGCTGCGCGAACACGGAGCCTCGTTCTTCGACGAGCTGGTGGACGCCACGCATTTGCTGCACACCGAGCTCGAAGATGCGCTCGCCGAACTGGTCGCCGCGGGCCGGATCAATTCCGACAGTTTCGCCGGCCTGCGTGCACTGCTCGTGCCCGCCTCGCGGCGACCCTCTCCGCATCGGCGCCGCGGACGCCGCACCGCGCTGCTCGGCATCGCCGACGCGGGACGCTGGTCGCTGTTGCGCCGACTAAGTATAGAAGTGGATAATTCCACAAAGCCGCGATCTACGAGAGACGGGCGCGCCGATTCCGAACAAGCGGAGCACGTCGTGCGCACGCTGCTCAAGCGCTATGGGCTGATTTGCTGGCGCGTTGTTGCGCGCGAAGCCGCTTGGCTGCCGCCATGGCGCGAGTTGCTTCGCGTCTGCCATCGACTCGAAGCGCGCGGCGAGATTCGCGGCGGCCGCTTCATCGCTGGTTTGACTGGTGAACAGTTCGCGCTGCCCGAGGCGATCGCGCCATTGCGCGCGATCCGCAATCGGCCGCGCGACGGCAGCCTGGTCGGCGTCTGCGGCGCCGATCCGCTCAATCTCGTCGGCCACGTGCTCGCCGGCGAACGCGTGCCGAATATCGTCAATGCGCGCGTGCTCTACCGCGACGGTGCGCCGATCGCGACGCTGGTCGCCGGCGAATTCGTCGCGCTGGAGGCGATGGACGAGGCCGCGCAATGGGCGGCGAAGAAGCGCTTGCTGCAGGGCGCACCAGAGACGGAGATAGTTGGCCTCGCGGCCGTCGAGCCGCAATAAGCCGTGTCGAGCAAGACGCTCAACCGCCGTCCGTGCGATCCACGTTCTCGCTCTCGACCAGTCCGCGCAGGCGCACCAACGCTTCACTCTGTATCTGCCTGACGCGCTCACGAGTCAGGCCGAGTTCGGCGGCGATCTCGGCGAGCGATTGCGTGGCGCTGTCGTTGAGCCCGTAGCGCCGCTGCAAGACAAGACGCTGTCGCTCCGGCAGCTGCCCCAGGCAATGCTCGATACGGGAATTGCGCGGGTCGAGGGCCGCGCGTGTCATCGTCGCGCCTGTATCATCGACGATCAACTGTTCGATCAGGGCACGGTCGTCGCTGGCCGACAGCGGCGCATCGAGCGAGGAAATGCGGTCGGTCAGGGTGAACAGGCCGGCGACGTCGGTACCGCTCTTGCCGAGATGGCGCGCGAGCTCGTCGATGCTCGGCATGCGTTCGAGTTCGTGCGTGAGTTGGCGGCGCGCGCGCAGCACCTGGGCGAATTCGCGCAGCACGTGCACGGGCAGACGCACGGTGCGGCCCTGGCTCATCAGCGCGTGCTGCACGCCGTCGCGGATCCACCAGGTCGCGTAGGTAGAAAAGCGCAGGCGACGCGACGCATCGAATTTCTCCACCGCGCGAATCAGCCCGAGATTGCCCTCGGCGATCAAATCGAGCAGCGGCACGCCACGACCGACGTAACCGCGCGCGATCGAAACGACGAGGCGCAGATTGGCCTCGATCATGCGCCTGCGCGCATCGGCATCGCCTTCAGCAACGCGCTCGGCGAGGCGCTGCTCGTCGTCCGCGTCGAGCAGCGGGATCAAGCCGATTTCGTTCAGATAGGCGCTGGTCGAATCGCGCGCCTCGTCGTCCTGCTGCGGTTCGACCGCCTGGATCAGCTCGAGCAGTTCGTCCGATTCGATGTCGTCGGCGCGCGGATCCGCATTCATCGAACTAGCATAGAACTTCGAGGATCAAGAGCCAAAGACTTTCGGACGCGATTCGGCGCGGACATGCGCGACGAAAGCGCTGCGTGCTACCGGGGTGGCAGGAAATCGAGCGGATTGACCGGCTTGCCGTTCTTGCGAATCTCGAAATGCAACTCGTCGCGCGAGCTCGCGCTCGACCCCATCTCGGCGATCTGCTGGCCGGCACGCACCTTGTCGCCCTCGGCAACGAGGCGCTTGCGGTTGTGCCCGTAAGCGGAGAGGAAGCTCGCGTTGTGCTTGACGATGATCAGTTCGCCGTAGCCCAGCAAGCCATTGCCGCTGTAGACGACATCGCCGTCTGCGGCGGCCTGCACCGGATCGCCCGCGGAGCCAGCGATGTCGACGCCTTGCTTGGTCTGATCGCCGGCGACGAAGGTGCCGACCACTTTGCCGCCATTCGGCCAATGCCAGGTGATGCCGCCGACATTGGACGATGCGGACTCGTTTGCCGGCTTCGATGGTGGCGACTCGGCAACAGGCTTGACCGCAGGCGCCGCGACCGGCGGCGGCGTGGCGGCGATCACGGGCGCTGCAGGAGGTTGCGCGAGCGTGACCGCTTGCTGTGGCTTCGCCGCCACGACTGAAGTTGGCGCTGCGGCCTGTTCGATCGGCGGCGGCGCGGGCTCGTTCGGCACATCCTCGAACATGCTCGTGCTTTTCGGCGCCGACGGCGCCGGCGCAGCGACCGCGGGATTGGCGGCCGGCACCGGAGCCTGTGCGGTCATCTCGTGCGGCGCAGCCACAGCCGCCGGATGCGTGTCGACCGACGCGGTTTGCATGCCCGGCGGGCTGAAACGGAGTTCCTGGCCAACGAGAATCTTGTACTGCGGCGCTGCAATGCCGTTCCACTGCGCCACGTCGCGATAGTCGAGGCCACGCTTGAACGCGATCGAATACAGCGTGTCACCCTTGACTACACGATAGCTGCCGCCCGGCGTGCTCGCGCGCACGGGCGGCGGCGCCTGCAGCGACGGCGATTCGCCGATCGAACGATCCTCGACATCGGCCGGATCGGAGGCGCAGCCGGCCAATACCAGCGCTGCCACGGCAAGCACGGCGAACGCGGTGCGGGAGCGCGGATGCGCAGTAATCGCCATCGTCGTCGACATCATCGGAAAAGCACGCCGCACGGCCGCATCAGTGATGCAGGAATTTGAAATACACCACGGCAAGCACGACCAAGGCAAGCAATCCCCAGCCGATCCATTCGATCCATTTATGTACGGTTTGCTCGGCCTTCTCGCCACCGAGGCGGATCGCACCGCAGAGCAGGTACACACGCTTGCCGCGGCCGACGATCATCGCGGCGAGAAATGCCCATATCGGCACGCCGACGATGCCCGACGACCAGGCGATGATCTTCATCGGGATCGGCAGGAAGCCTCCGCCGACGAGCAGCCAGAACACTTCCCAGCCGCCGAGCCCGCGCAGCTTGGCGACGTAACCATCGATGGCCGGCAGCCAGCCGAGATCATCGAGCAACGGCCGCAAGAGTTCGAAGCCGTAATGGCCCATCAGATAGCCGATGATCGACCCCAATGTGGAAAAGAGCAGGCTCAGGCTCGCATAACGGGCCCAGCGCTCCGGCTTCCCCAGAGCCATCGGCGCAAGCATGATTTCCGGCATCAGCGGGAAGATGAAGGCCTCGACGAAGCTGATGCCCATCAGGTAACGCTCGGCGAGCGGATGCTTGGCCCAGACCAGCGCTTTTTCGTAGAGGGGTTTGAACAATTTCAAAACGGTATTCCTTTCGTGGGGCGCGACTGTCTCGCGTCTCGCGCGACAGCATTCCAATACGTCCGCGTCCGATTCTAAAGTGCAGGCTTGTTCGCTCGGCGTTGCGAATTACACCAAACCGCCGAGCAGCGGCACGAAACTGACATCACCGAGCGACTCGCCAACCCACATCGCACCCTGCTCCTTTTCGACCAACCGGTAGCGCAGCAACTTCTGCACGCCCGGTTTGCCGACCGGGGCGACGAGCACGCCGCCCGGCGTGAGTTGATCGAATAGTTCCTCGCGCAGCGCATCGTCCGCAGCGGTCAAGATGATCGCATCGTACGGCGCATGCTCGGCCCAGCCGAGCTTGCCATCAGCATGTTTCGAACGGATGTTGTCGAAACCGAGCTTACGGAACCTCCGGCGCGCGTTGCGCAGCAGCTCGTCGATGCGCTCGACCGTGTAGACGTTTTCCACGAGTGCGGCGAGCACAGCGGCCTGGTAGCCCGAGCCGGTACCGACCTCGAGCACCTTCTTCGGCACTTCGCGCTCGATCAGCGCTGCGGTCATGCGCGCAACGACATACGGCTGCGAGATCGTCTGCGCCTGGCCGATCGGCAGCGCGGTGTCTTCGTAGGCACGCGATGCGAGTGCCTCCTCAATGAACAGGTGGCGCGGCAGGCTGCGCATCACATCGAGCACGCGCCGGTCGGCGATGCCCTGCTCCTGCAGCCGCAGGATGAGCCGATCGCGCGCGCGCTGGCTGGTCATGCCCAAGCCGCGCGCTTCCGGAGTCAACCGCTGGGTCATCATCACGCGGCCGCATCCGGCGCCAGCGACAGTGAGTTCACCCAACTCGAAACTTTTTCCAGCGCCTGGAAACGGGTCAGGTCGACGTGGATCGGCGTGATCGAGATGTAGTGGTCGCGCACCGCGTGGAAATCCGTGCCAGGGCCATCGTCGTCGACTTCGCCCGCCGGCCCGATCCACCATAGCGGCCGCCCGCGCGGATCGACCTGGCGGATGCACGGCGCCGAACGATGGCGCTTGCCAAGGCGCGTGACCGCAAAACCGCGCAGCTCGTGCCAGGGCAGGTCGGGCACGTTGACGTTGAGGATGGTGTCGGCCGGCAGCGGATCGACAACCAGCAGCCGCATGATCGCGAGCGCGGCCTGCGCGGCGCTGTCATAGTGGTGGCCGCTGCCTTCGACGGTGACGAGCGAGACCGCGATCGCGGGCAGGCCGAGGAAGCGCCCTTCCATGGCCGCGGAGACCGTGCCCGAATAAATCACGTCGTCGCCGAGATTGGCCGAATTGTTGATGCCGGAAACGACGATGTCGGGATCCTTGTCGAGCATGCCGCAGAGTGCAAGGTGCACGCAGTCGGTCGGCGTACCGGCGACGCGGTAGCGGTTGTCGTCCAGCTTGACCACGCGGATCGGCTGATCAAGGGTCAGCGAATTGCTCGCGCCGGAGCGGTCGCGGTCGGGCGCGACGACGATGACCTCGCCTGCGGCAGAAAGCGTGCGCGCGAGCACCGCGATGCCTGGTGCTTCCACGCCGTCGTCGTTACTTACCAATACCCGCATGTTCCCGCTCGCACCTCGTCCAGCCGCGCCGGAGCGCGACGTTACGCCATCTATCGAATATCTGCGATTGTAGCGGAGGCATGCGCGATTGCACACGCGTGAGAATAATCGCCTTAGCCCGAGCAGGCCTCGTGAGAGATCCATCAGCGACAGGCAACCTTTCAGGGAATTAATGTCCAATCCCCATACCTAGCGTATAATTCGCGACCCGCGATCGGCTGCCTTCTTGGCCGCTGTGTCACAGGTACGGTCGCGCCCGCCCCCAATGCCGGTATGCCAGCGTGAGCGCCAATCTCCTCAAGGAATTCTCCGAGTCCTCGCCTCTTTCCGGCGGCAATGCCGCCTTCATCGAGGATCTGTACGACAACTACTTGCGCGACCCTTCCTCGGTCGCACCCGAGTGGAAGAAATACTTCGACACTTTCAAGGGCCGCGAGGCCGGCGACCAGCCGCACGGCGACGCAGTCGTGCGCATCGAGCAGGCGCAGAAGGTCAATGGCCGCGCCATCATGCTCGCCGCGGGCCAGCTGACCGACGCGGTCAGCAACAAGCAGACCGGCGTCTCGCGTCTCGTTACCGCGTATCGCTCGCGCGGCCACCTCGCCGCCAAACTCGATCCGCTCAACATGGAAGGCACCTACCTGGTCGCCGACCTTGAGGAAATCGGTCTGCTGCCGCGCCCGGGCGCGCCCGATCTTGACCCGTCGTGGCACGGCCTCGGCGCGGTCGACATGAACACCGAGTTCAACACGGGCTTCCTCGGCGGTCCGCCCAAGCTCAAGCTCGGCGAATTGGTCGAGCGCCTGAAGAAGACCTACGCCGGCAGCATCGGCGCCGAGTTCATGCACATCCGCGACGCCGACGAGCGGCGCTGGGTGCATCAGCAATTCGAAAGTGCGGGCGGCAATTTCGGACTCGCGGTGGAAGAGCAGAAGAAGCTGCTCGGGCACCTCGTCCAAGCCGACGGCCTCGAACGTTACCTGCACACCAAGTACGTCGGCCAGAAGCGCTTCTCGCTCGAAGGCGGCGACAGCCTGATTCCGATGGTGGCCGAACTGGTCAAGCGCGGTGCGGCCAACGACGTCAAGGACCTGGTCATCGGCATGGCCCACCGCGGCCGCCTCAACGTGCTCGTCAACATCCTCGGCAAGGCGCCGCAGAAGCTGTTCGACGAGTTCGAGCAGAAGTTCGACCACGACGACAATCCGGCGCACTCGGGCGACGTCAAGTACCACATGGGCTTCTCCGCCGATGTGAAGAGCGGCGACAAGACCATGCATGTCGTGCTCGCGTTCAACCCCTCGCACCTGGAAATCGTCAATCCGGTCGTCGCCGGCTCCGTGCGCGCGCGCCAGACTCATCGTAACGACGCCGATTGCCACCAGGTATTGCCGGTGTTGATCCATGGCGACTCGGCCTTCGCCGGCCAGGGCGTCAACATGGAGCTGTTCAACATGTCGCAGACGCGCGGCTTCGGCGTCGGCGGCACAATCCACATCGTCATCAACAACCAGGTCGGCTTCACCACCTCGAACCCGCACGATACGCGCTCGACGCTGTACTGCACCGACGTCGCGAAGATGGTCAACGCGCCGGTGTTCCACGTGAACGGCGACGACCCCGAAGCGGTGCTGTTCGTCACCCGCCTCGCCTTCGACTACCGTGCGAAGTTCAAGCGCGACGTGGTCATCGACCTCGTCTGCTATCGCCGCCACGGCCACAACGAGGCCGACGAACCTTCGGCGACTCAGCCATTGATGTACAAGATCATCAAGGCGCGGCCGCCGGCGCGCGAGCTCTACGCCAAGCAGCTCGAAGCCGCGGGCGTTATCGCCGGCGGCGATGCACAGGAACTCATCGATACCTATCGCGCCAAGCTCGAAGCCGGACAGCCGATTCCCGCGCTCGATCCGAATTTCAAGGATTCGTTCGCGATCGACTGGACGCGCCACCTCAACGCCTCGCTCGACCAAGCGGTCGATACCGGCGTGCCCAAAGACAAACTCGCCGCGCTCAACGCGAAGATCCTCGACGTGCCGAAGGATTTCACCCTGCAGGCGCAAGTCGGCAAGGTCTACGAGGCGCGAGCCAAGATGGCCGCCGGCGCGCAGGCGATGGATTGGGGCTTCGCCGAGAACCTCGCCTACGCCACGCTGATCGACGCGGGTTACGACCTGCGCTTGGTCGGCCAGGATGTCGGCCGCGGCACGTTCTCGCATCGCCACGCCGTATTGCACGACCAGAACAGCGGCCGCGACATCACCATGCTGACCAAGGTGCGCGACGGCGCCACCGTCAACGTGATCGATTCGTTACTCAGCGAAGAAGCGGTGATGGCGTTCGAGTATGGCTACTCGACTTCCGAGCCGCTCACGCTCGTGCTCTGGGAAGGGCAGTTCGGCGACTTCGCCAACGGTGCGCAAGTCGTGATCGACCAGTTCATTTCCTCGGGAGAGGCGAAGTGGTCGCGCTTCTCTGGCCTGGTCCTGTTGCTGCCGCACGGTTACGAAGGCCAGGGACCCGAGCACTCCTCGGCGCGCCTGGAGCGCTACCTGCAACTGTGCGCACTCGACAACATGCAGGTCGTCGTGCCGACCACGCCCGCGCAGATGTTCCACCTGTTGCGCCGGCAGATGCTGCGCGACGTGCGCAAGCCGCTCGTGGTGATGACGCCGAAGTCGCTGCTGCGCCATCCACTCGCCACCTCCTCGCTCGACGATCTCGCCAACGGCAGCTTCCAGCTCGTCATCGCCGATTCGACCGCAAAGGACGCGAAAGCGGTCAAGCGCGTGGTGTTCTGCTCGGGCAAGGTCTACTACGACCTGATCCAGGAAGCGGCCAAGCGCAAGCTGAGCGATGTCGCCATCGTGCGCGTCGAGCAGCTTTATCCATTCCCGCGCACGCAGGTACAGGCCGAACTGGCCAAGTATCCGAACGTGCAGGAAGTCGTCTGGTGCCAGGAAGAGCCGCAGAACCAAGGCGCCTGGTATCAGATCAAACATCACCTCGCCGCCTGCATCGGCGACGAGCACACGCTGCACTACGCCGGGCGCATGCGTTCGCCGGCGCCGGCCTGCGGCCACTTGAACACCCACATCGCCGAGCAGGCCAAGCTCGTCGAGGACGCACTGGTCAAGTCGCCGGGCGATGACTATTCGGCGGATTGAACATTCGCTTCACCTGCGCGTGCGCAATGGCACACGCGGGAAAGTTGGACGATTTCTAGAAGTATACAATTCCACAAAGGACAGAAAATGACGCTCGAAGTCAAAGTTCCGGTACTGCCCGAATCGGTCGCCGACGCGACGATCGCCACCTGGCACAAGAAGCCGGGCGACGCGGTCAAGCGCGACGAAAACCTCGTCGATCTCGAAACCGACAAGGTCGTGCTCGAGGTACCGGCGCCGGCCGACGGCGTGCTCAAGGAAATCAAGTTCGACACCGGCGCAACGGTGACCAGCCAGCAGGTGCTCGCCATCCTCGAGGAAGGCGCCGCCGCTTCCGCTCCCGCCGCCGCTGCGCCCGCCACGAAGGCAGCACCTGCGCCCGCACCGGCACCGAGCGCCGCTCCCGCTGCCGCCGGCGTCGATGCACTCTCCCCGGCCGGCCGCCGCGTCGCAACCGAGAACCAGATCGATCCGTCCAAGGTGGCCGGCACCGGCCGCGGCGGCGCGGTGACCAAGGAAGACCTCGTCAACTACATCAGTGCGGGCGGCAAATCCGCGCCGGCACCCGCGACCGCTGCGGCGACGGCGAAGGCGCCGTCGGGTCCGCGCACCGAGGAGCGCGTACCGATGACGCGCATGCGCGCAAAAATTGCCGAGCGCCTGATGCAGTCGAAGAATTCGATCGCGATGCTGACCTCGTTCAATGAGATCAACCTCGCCAAGGTCGCGGCGATGCGCAAGGAACTCGGCGAGCAGTTCGAGAAGGCCAACGGCATCAAGCTCGGCTTCATGAGCTTCTTCGTCAAGGCCGCGGCGGAAGCGCTCAAGCGTCATCCGATCGTCAACGCCTCGGTCGACGGCAACGACATCATTTATCACGCCTATCAGGACATCTCGGTCGCGGTGTCGACCGACAAGGGTCTGGTCACTCCGGTGCTGCGCGATGCGCAGAACATGGGCTTCGCCGACGTCGAGAAGGCGATCGCCGGCTTTGCCAAGAAGGCACGCGAAGGCGGCCTCACCCTCGATGACCTGCAGGGCGGAACGTTCACGATCACCAACGGCGGCACGTTCGGCTCGCTGTTCTCCACGCCGATCGTCAATCCGCCGCAGAGCGCGATCCTCGGGATGCACGCGATCAAGGAACGCGCGATCGTCGAGAACGGCCAGGTCGTTGCCGCGCCGATGATGTACGTCGCGATCAGCTACGACCACCGCATCATCGACGGCAAGGATGCGGTGCTGTTCCTCGTCGACATCAAGAACCAGCTCGAGAATCCGCAACGGATGTTGCTCGGCATGTAAGCGGAATCCGTCGTCGGGGAGCTGGATAACGGCTCCCCGATGCTCCATATCGGATTCACCCGCTTCCCAAAATCGGCGACAGCCACTCACTGGAATTTCCATGGCAGACCAATTCGACGTCATCGTCATCGGCGGCGGTCCCGCCGGTTATCACGCGGCGATCCGCGCCGCGCAACTCGGCCTCAAGACCGCGTGCATCGACAACTTCAAGGGCAAGGACGGCAAGCTCGCGCTCGGCGGCACCTGCCTCAACGTCGGCTGCATTCCGTCGAAGGCGCTCCTAGACTCGTCCAAGCAGTTCTGGAACCTGACCCAGCACTTCGACGTGCACGGCATCACGACGAAGGATGCAAAGATCGACGTCGGCACGATGGTCGGGCGCAAGGACAAGATCGTCAAACAGTTCACCGGCGGCGTCGCGTTGCTGTTCAAGGGCAACAAGATCACCGCTTATGACGGCTTCGGCACACTGCTGCCGAACAAGGTCGTCAGCGTCAAGCGCTTCGATGGTACGAGCAACGAACTGACCGCGCCGAACATCATCCTCGCTGCGGGTTCGACCTCGATCGAACTGCCGTTCGCCAAGTTCGACGGCAAGAACATCATCGACAATGCCGGCGCACTCGACTTCGACGTGGTGCCGAAGCGCCTCGGTGTGATCGGCGCCGGCGTGATCGGTCTCGAACTCGGCAGCGTCTGGCGTCGTCTCGGCGCCGAAGTCACCATCCTCGAAGCGCTGCCGGATTTCCTCGCCGCGGCCGAAAAGGACGTGGCCAAGGTCGCCGCGAAGGAATTCGCCAAGCAGGGCCTCGACATCAAGCTCGGCGCGACGGTCAGCAAGGCCGAGGTCAAGGGCAACACAGTCGAGGTCACCTACACCGATGCCAAGGGCGAACAGAAGCTCGTCGTCGACAAGCTGCTCGTCGCCGTCGGTCGCCGCGCGGCGACCAATGGCCTGCTCGCCGAAGGCACCGGCGTGCAACTCGACGAGCGCGGCCGTGTCGTCGTCGACGAACACTGCCACGCCACCGCGGACGGCGTCTGGGCCGTCGGCGATTGCGTGCGTGGGCCGATGCTTGCGCACAAGGGTTTCGAGGAAGGCATCGCCGTCGCCGAGCTGATCGCCGGCAAGCCGGGCCACGTCAACTACGACTATATCCCGTGGGTCATCTACACCGAACCGGAGATCGCCTGGGCCGGCAAGACCGAGGACGAGCTGAAGAAGGCCGGCATCGCGTACAAGGTTGGCAGCTTCCCGTTCGCCGCGATCGGCCGCGCCGTCGCGATGAACGAAACCGCCGGCTTCGTGAAAGTACTCGCTCATGCCGAAACCGATCGCCTGCTCGGCGTGCACATGGTCGGCCCGGGCGTGTCGGAATTGATCGCCGAGGCCGTCGTCGCAATGGAATTCCACGGCTCGGCCGAAGATCTCGCACGCATCATCCACGCGCACCCGACGTTGAGCGAAGCCGTGCACGAGGCCGCGCTCGCGGTCGACAAGCGCGCGATTCACAAGGTCAATTGAGGACCATCGCTCGTGCGCGCAGATACGCTTTACTTATCGCTTTTTTTTGTACTGATTTCTGGATGTGCTATTGCGCCTGAAAAACAGCGTGAGCAACGTCTTGATTTGATCAATGCTGCCCGCGCAACTCTGACCTCTCGCGATCCATGTTGTGTGGGTTTTGAGAATGCGAAAATCCATGGCCTATGGCCTAAGACGCTCAGCAAAGTTCGAATGGATGAGAGCAGCGACATCGGGGTGTTCGGAGACCAAAGAAGTTACTTTGTGGGCTTAGAACTACCTGCCGATTTGCCTACTCGAGGTCTCTTAATTAAGGAATGGTATGTGGTGAAGCCACGCGACCCACACGCTCCCGCCACAATTTTGGATTCTACATACGGACCTGACTCCGGCTATATCCTCAAACCATTCGTGGCATTCCTCGACTCAACGCATAAGCTGATTAACGAAGTAAGCGCGCCAATTTGTTTCGATCAAGGATGGGATCGCGATAGAACGGGGTTCTTCGCCAGCGCGCTGGCTCCCGAAGGTGCAAAATTCGCGATACTTTTCACTCGCCCCTTTGATCCCGATGCCGGAATTAGCCACCAATACTCGGGAGGAGGAGGCACCGTTGGATTCTGGTACCAGTATTCGGGAACAATGAAAATGTATTTTGGACCGACAGGCAACATGGAACTCGGGACGGTCAACGGTGCACAAATTGAATCGCTCAAGGGATCTAGAGACAAGGAGTGTGCGGACGTTTTGAAAGCTTGGAGCTATCAATTCGAGAAATCTTGATGGACTTGTTTAACGTCTTTCGCATCCACGCCGAACGAGGCAACTACCGCGCGGGCATAGAGCAACTGAAGATCGACGACCTCTCGCCTGGCGAAATCGCCATCAAGGTCGCTTACTCGTCGATCAACTACAAGGACGCGCTCGCCGGCACCGGCAAGGGCAAGATCCTGCGCGAGTCGCCGCTGGTCGGCGGCATCGACGTCGCCGGCCACGTCGTCGAGTCGAGCGATGCGAAGTTCAAGGAAGGTGACGCGGTGCTCGTCACCGGCTGCGGCCTGTCGGAGACGCGCGACGGCGGCTATGCGCAATACGCACGACTTGAATCGAAATGGACGATTCCGCTGCCGAAAGGGCTGACGCTGCGCGAGGCGATGATCCTCGGCACGGCCGGTTTCACCGCCGGCCTGTCGTTGTATAGAATGCAACAAAATGGACAAGTACCCTCGCTTGGGCCGATCGTCGTCACCGGCGCGACCGGCGGCGTCGGCTCGCTCGCGATCGACATTCTCACGCGCGCTGGCTACGAGGCGCATGCGATCAGCGGCAAGCTCGAACACTTCGACGACCTGATCGCGCTCGGCGCCAAACAATGCATCTCGCGCAAGGACCTGTACTGGGGCCAGCGCCCGCTCGAAACGAGCCGCTGGGCCGGCGCGATCGACAACGTCGGCGGCGAAATGCTCGCCGGCTTGACCCGCGTCATCCATCCCTACGGCAACATCGCCAGCTGCGGACTCGCCGCCGATCCCGCGCTGGCGACAACAGTGATGCCCTTCATCCTGCGCGGCGTCAGCCTGCTCGGCATCGCCTCGGCAGGCACGGCGCGCGACATCCGCGATGCGGTATGGCAACATCTGGCGAGCGACTGGAAACCGGCGCATCTGGACCGAATCGCCACGCGCGAAGTCGGCCTGGACGGGTTGCCGGCCGTGTTCGACACCATGCTCGCAGGTGGCTCGTTTGGTCGCACCGTGGTCAAACTTTGAGCGTGGCGGACATCGCAAAACAGTGATGCCCGTCACGCATATTCAGGAACGCTGTCGCAATCGAGAACTTGTGCCTACAATCAACCTTCAATCAATCCTGCAGGGGGCAGGCATCCGTCCATGGCGCGCATACTGATCGTTGACGACTCGCCCACGCAATTGCTGGGCCTCAAACGCATCGTCGAAAAACTCGGCCATCTCGCAACCACGGCCGAGGATGGTGCCGCTGGCGTGGATACCGCCAAGCGCGAAATCCCCGACCTGATCCTCATGGACGTGGTGATGCCCAACCTCAACGGCTTCCAGGCCACGCGCACGCTCGCGCGCGAGCCGACGACGAAGCATATCCCGGTCATTCTCGTCACCACCAAAGGCCAGGAAACCGACAAGGTCTGGGGCATGCGCCAAGGTGCGAAAGCCTACGTGACCAAGCCGATCGACGAGAAGGAACTCATGCAGGCGATCAAGAATCTGTTGCCCGCGGCGGCTTGATCGGCAATAGAGCGCGCGACGCGAATCAAACCACGATTTGCGCGGATGGAGTTCGTTGATTCGCTCCATCCGCATCGGCGCTTTTTCGAGCCGCTCTAATCACATCAGATTTGTCTTCGCTCAGACGCGCACGGCCGATTCGCCGAATTCCTTTGCCATCTGCTCGTAAAGCTTACGCTGTGCGTCGGTCTGCGCGGGCGGTGCGTGGATCTGCAGCGTCACGAACTGATCGCCCGGCACAGTGCCGGGCATGCCGCGGCCGCGCAAGCGCATCTTCTTGCCGGAGTCGGAACCGGCGGGAATCTTCAGCTCCACGTCGCCCGCCAGCGTGGGCACGGTCACCGTGCCGCCGAGCGCGGCTTGCCATGGTGCGATAGCCAGGGTCAGCAACACGTCGCGGCCATCGAGATGGAAGCGGGCGTCTTCGCCCAGCGCGATTTCGAGCAGCAGGTCGCCGGCCGCTGCGCCTTGCGAGCCTGGCGATCCCTGCCCGGCGAGGCGAATCTGCTGCCCCGGCAGGATGCCCGCGGGAATCTTCACCTCGAGCGTACGTTCGTCGCCGCTGCCGTCGCGCAGCGTGATCCGCTCCTTACCCCCTCTGAACGCGGTGGCGAGCGGAATTTCGACACGCGCCTGCACGTCGCGACCACGGCGCGGACCGGTGCGACCGCGCGGGCCCGGGCGCGCGCCGGCACCGAACAACGACTCGAAGAAATCCGAAAACCCGCCTTCACCCGCGTCGGAAAAATCGAAACCTTGCCCGCCACCAAAATCCGGCGGCGGCTGGTATTCCTGCCCGGGCCGGTAACCCTGCGCCTTGATCTGGTCGTAGGCCTTGCGCTTCGCGGGATCGCGCAGCGCCTCGTAGGCCTCGTTGACTGCCTTGAACTTCTCCTCGGCGCCGGCCTCCTTGCTCACGTCCGGATGGTATTTCTTGGCAAGCTTGCGATAAGCGGTCTTGATCTCCGCTTCGGTCGCGCCGGGCTTGACGCCGAGGATGTCGTAGTAGTCTTTGAATTGCATGCGTGATTCGCGTTAGCGGTCAACAATTGGAGAGGACGCCAGCTCGTCATCCCGGCGGTCTGGATTACATGCCGCTCCTGCGGCATGCCCTTCGGGCCATTCGCTGCGCGAATGTTCGCTTCGGCATCCTGCCTTCGCAGTCCGGCTGTCCATGTCGAGATGACGGCGAAAAACGGAAACGCCCGCGGCCAGCATAGCTGACCGCGGGTTGTGTCAACAACGAGGCTTCGAGAAACTCAGTTCACCACGATCTTGCGCGGCGCCGCCTGCGCCTTCTTCGGGATCGCGATCTCGAGAACACCGTTCTTGCCGCTGGCCGTGATCGCGTCTGCATCGGCGCTGTCCGGCAGCGCAAAGCTGCGCTCGAAGGCACCTTGGCGGCGCTCGACGCGCGTCACTTTCGCGTTCTCGGCGATCGTCTCCGACTTGCGCTCGCCCTTGATCGTCAGCACGCTCTTGTCCATGCTGATCTCGATGTCCTTCGAGTCCACGCCGGGGATATCGGCAACGATAACGTAGCGATTGTCTTCTTCGCGCACGTCGACGCGCGGCGTCCACGAGTTCGCACCTTGGTGGTCGACGAAGAAATGGCGGTGATGCGGGCGCAGCCAATTCTGGTAGTGGGTGATGGTCATATCTTTTCCTGAAGTGATTCGGGCCGATTGCCCGCTGGCAAGAAAAATGCGGATGGCCGAAATCTTTTCAAGGGATGAAGTTGCTGCGGGTTAAGCCTTATGATCGACACCCACAACCTGAAAGGACCAGAGCCATGACCATCGCCGTAGGCGACACCCTCCCCAACGTCACCCTCAACTACCTCAAGGACGGCGTGCAGGCGGTCAATACGGACGAGATTTTCAAGGGCAAGAAGGTCGTACTGTTCTCCGTGCCCGGCGCGTTTACGCCAACCTGCTCGGCCAAGCATCTGCCCGGCTACGTGGAAAAATTCGCGGAGTTCAAGGGCAAGAACGTGGACGTGGCCTGCATCGCGGTCAACGACGCCTTCGTCATGGACGCGTGGGCGAAGAACCAGCACGTGCCCGAAGGCCTGTGGATGCTCGCCGACGGCAACGGCGCGTTCACCAAGGCGCTCGGCCTCGAAATGGACGGCACCGCGTTCGGCCTCGGCATGCGCGGCAAGCGTTTCGCGCTCTACGCCGACGATGGCGTGGTCAAGGCGCTGCATCTCGAAGCGCCGGGTGAATTCAAAGTGTCGGATGCAGCGTCGATGCTCGCGGCGATCTGATCGCCGCGTCGCGTAGGCTGGGCTCACAAGCCCAGCCTGCGAACCTCACTCCACAGCTGACGGTAGGGCCGCTGCAGCGGCATCCGCATCGCCCGCATCGTCCTCGTCCGCATTGAGCGACTCGATCGCGACGACGCCGACCAGCGTCTCCTCCGCCGGCAGGCGAATCAGGGTCACGCCCTGGGTATTGCGCCCGACCTTGGCGATTTCGCTCGCGCGTGTGCGCACGAGCGTGCCCTGGTTCGAGATCAGCATGACCTCGTGTGCTTCGTCCAATCCCACCGCACCGACGAGGTTGCCATTGCGTTCGGAACACTGGATGCCGATGACTCCCTGGATGCCGCGACCCTTGCGCGGGTACTTCGACAGCGGCGTGCGCTTGCCGTAGCCGCGCTCGGTCGCGGTGAGCACGTAGGTTTCCGACGGCGATGCGGGCTCTTCGGCAAGCGCCTGGCCCTCGGCCGCTTCGATCGCTTCCTCCTCGTCGCCGCCTTGTTCCGCGGCATGCTCGACGACGAGCAGCGAGACGACCTGCGCGCCTGCAGCGAGGCGGATGCCGCGCACGCCGCTGGCGCCGCGCCCCATCGCGCGCACCTCGTCTTCGGCGAAGCGCACGGTGCGGCCGTTCGAGGCGAACAACATGACGTCGTGCGTGCCGTCGGTGAGCTGCACGTCGACGAGTGCATCGCCTTCGTCGAGCGAAATTGCCGCCTTGCCCTTCTGCAACTGGAATTCGAACTCGGTCAGCGGCGTCTTCTTCACCGTGCCGTTGCGCGTGGCGAAGAAGACATAATGGTCTTCGCGATACTCGTGTACCGGCAGGATCGCCTGCACCTTCTCGCCCTCTTCGAGCTGCAGCAGGTTGACGATCGGGCGACCGCGCGAATTCGGGCCGGCCTCGGGAATCTTGTACACCTTGAGCCAGTACACGCGGCCCAGGCTCGTGAACGCGAGCAGCGTGTCGTGCGTGTTGACGACCCAAAGCTTCTCGACGAAATCCTCTTCCTTGATCGCGGTCGCCGAACGACCCCTGCCGCCGCGCTTCTGCGCGCGATAGACCGTGGTCGGCTGGCGCTTGGCGTAGCCCGCGTGCGAAAGCGTGACGACCACGTCCTCGGACGCGATCAGGTCGAGCACGTCGAGGTCTTCCTGGCTGGCCTGGATCACGGTGCGGCGCGCGTCGCCGTACTGCGTCTTGATCTCGATCAGCTCGTCGCGGATCACGCGCAGCAGCACATCGGGATCCATCAGGATCTCGATCAGGCCGGCGATTACGCCGAGCAATTCCTTGTATTCGTCGGTGAGCTTTTCCTGTTCGAGTCCAGTCAGGCGCGCGAGACGCATTTCGAGAATCTGCTGTGCCTGCACTTCGGACAATTGGTAGCCGATATCGGACAAGCCGACGTTCGGCGCGAGATCTTCCGGCTTCGACGCATCCGCGCCCGCCGCGGCGAGCAACGTGCGCACCAGGCCCGGCTCCCAGCGCTTGGCGAGCATGCGCTCCTTGGCTTCCTCGCTCGACGCCGAGGTTTTGATCAACTCGATCATCTCGTCGATATTGGCGAGCGCGACGGTCAGGCCTTCGAGCACATGCGCGCGGTCGCGCGCCTTGCGCAATTCGAAAATCGTGCGCCGGGTGACGACTTCACGGCGGTGGCGGATGAACGCTTCGAGGATGTCCTTGAGGTTGAGCAGGCGCGGTTGGCCGTCGACGAGCGCGACCATGTTGATGCCGAAGGTCACCTCCATCTGCGTCTGCTGGTAGAGATTGTTCAGCAGCACTTCGGCCAGCGTGTCCTTGCGCACTTCGATGACGATGCGCATGCCGTCCTTGTCGGACTCGTCGCGCAGGCCGTCGGGCGAAATGCCTTCGAGCTTCTTCTCCTTGTGCAGCTCGGCGATCGCTTCGATCAATCGCTTCTTGTTCACCTGATACGGCAGTTCGGTGATGATGATCGTTTCGCGACCATTGTCTTCGGTCTCGATCGCCGCCTTGGCGCGCACGTAGATGCGGCCGCGGCCGGTCTTGTACGCCTCGATGATCCCGGCCGCACCGTTGATGATGCCGTAGGTCGGAAAGTCCGGCCCCGGCACGAGGCGCAACAGTTCATCGAAGCCGAGATCGGGATTGTCGATCAGCGCGATCGTCGCATCGACGATCTCGGTGAGATTGTGCGGCGGCACGTTCGTCGCCATGCCGACCGCGATGCCGGCCGAGCCGTTGACCAGCAGGTTCGGCACGCGCGCGGGCAACACGGTCGGTTCGAGATCCTTCTCGTCGTAGTTCGGCTGGAAGTCGACCGTTTCCTTGTCGAGATCGGAAAGGATTTCCGAGGTGAGCCGATCGAGACGGCACTCGGTGTAACGCATCGCCGCGGCGTTGTCGCCATCGACGGAACCGAAGTTGCCCTGGCCGTCGACGAGTGGATAGCGCAGCGAAAAATCCTGCGCCATGCGCACGAGCGCGTCGTACACCGACTGGTCGCCATGCGGATGGTATTTACCGATCACGTCGCCGACGACGCGCGCGCATTTGATGTAGGAGCGGTTCCAGGTGTTGTTCAATTCCTGCATCGCGTAGAGCACGCGGCGATGTACGGGTTTGAGGCCATCGCGCACGTCCGGGAGGGCGCGACCGACGATCACGCTCATCGCGTAATCGAGGTAGCTCTGCCGCATTTCGTCTTCGATGTTGACGCGAATGATTTCTTTGGCCAGGTCCGCCATCGTGGAATTCTTCCCGGTATTTTTCTGCTGGGCGCGACGCTTCGCGCGGGTGCGAAATCAGGCGATTTCAGCTGTCATAATTCTACCATACGCAAGCGTTCTTCCGGCGAAATTTCGACCCAGAAAATCCTTGTGATTTCAATCGGTTGAAAGACGACTCCGAGAGAACGAAATGTACGGTTCGGACGGCGTCGGGAAAGGCGAAAATCGCCATCATTTCCGCGAGTGCGAGCGACCAAGCGAAAGAGTACGGCGCGTATTCCTAAGCCTGCGGCTTGCTGCGATAAATCCAGTAGCGCGAGGCGAAATAGTTGACGCCGAGCCCGGCCACCGAGCCCGCCGCGACGGCGAGCGGCAGATGCGCGCCATCCACATCGAAGGCGAGCACGAGCGCCGAATAGGTGGCGAAATTGCAGGCAAACCCGCCGCTCATCGCGAAGATGTAGCGCCACCATTCGCCGAAGCGCGAGTGGTTGCGCGTGCCCTGGAACGTGAGATTGCGGTTGAACAGCCAGGTCGCCGTCGCCGCGCAGAGAAACGAGATCAGGCGAGCGCTGAAGCGGTCCCAGGCGAAACCGCTGACGAGAATCTGCAGCACGCCCGCATCGACGATGAAGCCGAGCACGCCGCCGACGCAGAAAAGAAGCAGCTGGCGCATCGCTCAGCCTTGCACGCCCGCGAGCTTCGCCAAGCCCGGACCGAACGGCTTTTGTATCGCGCCGCGCTCGGTGACGATGACGTCGATCAGCTCGGCCGGGGTGACGTCGAACACCGGATTCCATGCGTCCGCGCCGTCGACGACCGTGCGCTTGCCCGAGATCGAGAGCAGTTCCGCCGGATCGCGCAGTTCGATCTCGATGTCATCGCCATGCTTGGTCGCCATGTCCACGGTCGACCACGGCGCCACGACCATGAACTTGACGCCATGGCACTTCGCGCTTATCGCGAGCTGATAGGTGCCGATCTTGTTCGCCGTATCGCCGTTCGCGGCGATGCGGTCGGCGCCGACGATGACCCACTGCACCACACCCGACTTCATCAGGTGCGAGGCGGCCGAATCGGCGATCAGCTTCGCCGGAATGCGATCGCGCACGAGTTCCCACATGGTCAGGCGCGCCCCCTGCAGCCATGGTCGCGTCTCGCCGGCGTAGACCCGGGCGATCTTTCCGCCCGCGTAACCGGCACGGATCACGCCGAGCGCAGTGCCGAAGCCGGCGGTCGCGAGCGACCCGGTATTGCAATGCGTAAGCACGCCGATGCCGTCGGCGAAGAAACTCGCGCCGATCTCGCCCATCTTGCGATTGGCGGCGAGGTCCTCGTCCTGGATCGCACGTGCCTCCGCAGTCAGCGCGCCAAGCGGATCGTCCTTCGCTGCAGCCAGCGTCGCACGCATGCGTGCGAGCGCCCAGGCGAGGTTCACCGCGGTCGGCCGCGCGGCGTTCAAGGTGCCGAAGGTCGAGTCGAGCGCGGCGATGCTGACAGGCTCGCCCGCACCTTCAAGCAACCCTGCCTGCAGCACGACGCCCCAGGCCGCGGCGATGCCGATCGCCGGCGCACCGCGCACGACGAGGTTCTTGATCGCTTTCGCCACTTCGATCGCGTTGCGGCACTCGACGTGCGCCTCCGTGAACGGCAGCTCGCGCTGATCGAGCAGGCGCAGGACGCCGTCGGCGTAGTTCACGGCGCGAATCGTATCGTGGCGATCGAGATGGGCGGCGAGTTCGGACATGGCAAACCAGGCAATCAGTCAACGCTCAAGAATAACTCAGGATCGTGGCGCCCGCCTTGCCCACACATGACCGTATCGCCATGCGACGCGAGAAGGCGCGATTTCCGCTAGCATGCGGCCATGCCGCGCATTAAACGCGAACCGCAGGAGCAACTGCCCGTACGCAGGACGGGCACGCAAATCGCCGCCATACGCGCAGACGACCCCGACGCGCAATTCGTCGCCCTGCTGCGGCGCAAGGTCACGCGCGCCGCACTGACCGGCGCGCTGACCGCGGCGATCGAGGCAATTCCGGGCCTCGGTCGCGTGCTCGGTTTCGTCTTCGGCGAGGTGCTCGACGCGAAATTCCTCGCGCGCGTGCAGCGCGAGCTGGTCGAAGACACGTTCGCGCTGTACTCGCTCAAGTTGCCCGCGGCCCTACATGAGCAGTTGATCACGCGCGTGCAGACCATGGGCACGAGCGCGAGCATCGCCGGCGACGTCCTCGTGCGCGGCGTGCTGCATCGCCTGGCCGGACGCCTCGGCGGCGTGGTGACGCGGCGCTTCGTGCCGATCGCCGGTATCGTCTCATCGGCGGTGAGCAATGCCAGCGTGACCTACGCGATCGGCAAGCGCGCGCAGGCGGTGGCGAAATGGAAGGACGCGCCGATCACCGGCATGCCCGACGTGATGCGCGCGTTCAGCGGCGTCGACGAACGCCGCGTGCTCGATTGGTCGGTCGATGCGGTGAAGACGTCGCTCGGGATGATTGGCGATGCGTTGCGAAAAATGGTGCGCTTTGGGAAAAGCGAATCAAAGAAACGCGGAAGCGAAGATCAGAAGCGGAGATAAGTCGCCGCTGGAAGCAAAAACCCGCGCAATGCACGGGGTTTGTTTGCAGCGATTTGTATATGTGGTGGGCGGTGCAGGGATCGAACCTGCGACCCTTGCCGTGTGAAGGCAATGCTCTACCGCTGAGCTAACCGCCCGTCAGGACGCTGTCGCAGCGTCGCTGGACCCGGCGCGGATCGCGCGGGGCGCGCATTATTGCCCAGCGACCGCCTCGACGCAAGGCGGGGAGCTGAATCGAAGGCGCAGCAGCACGGTCGTGCTCGTACCGGTGGCCGGCATCAACGGATACACTAATGCGATGATCGGTCCGATGCTTGCCGTAATTTCACTGCTTGTTGCACTTGCGCTGTGGCAGAACGCACTCAAGGCACGCGACCTTGCGCGCGCACTCGGGCACGATCTTTGCGCAAAAGCAGGCGTGCAGCTGCTGGACCAAAGCGTGTCGCTGGCCGGCTTCGGATTCACCCGCAATGGCGACGGCCATTTGCGCTTGCGTCGCAACTATCGTTTCGAAGTCAGCATCGACGGCCACGACCGCCACCGCGGCAGCCTGACGATGCTCGACGGCCGCCTGCTCGCATGGAGCCTGCCTGTTGCCGAAGCGCATCCGGTCGTGCGCGGCTCGAACGTGATCGAACTACCCCGGCGTCTGAACTGAGAACTGCACTACTTCACGACGCGCAGATGCGGGCCCTTCTTCGGCGCCGGGTCCGAAGGCGCGACGGTTGCGGTTTGTGCGTCTGTGGACCCAGGCTGCTGTGCAGCAGTCTGATCCTCGGCCGGGAACATCATGCCCTGGCCGTTCTCCTGCGCGTAAATCGCCAGGACTGCGCTGATTGGCGCCTCGACCACCTGGGAAACGCCGGCAAAGCGCGCCATGAAACGCACTCGATCGCTACCGAGTTCGAGCTGGGCGACCGCACGCGAGGCGACGTTGAGCACGACGCGGCCGTCCTTGATCGAGCTCTTCGGCACCTTGACGCCGGGCGCATTGGCGTCGACGAGGATGTACGGCGTCAGGCCGTTGTCGGCGATCCACTCGTACATGGCGCGCAGCAGATACGGGCGGTTGGAGGTCATCGTGGCGGCGGTCATGGTGTTATCTCGCGCGCAATCAAGCGCGCAATGCTTTCTCTTCTTCAGTCAGGCTGCGGGTGAAACCGGGGTTACGGAAAATGCGCTCGCCGTAGTCGTCGATCACGCGCGCTTCGCGCGGCAACTCGACGCCGAGGCTCGGCAGGCGCCAGATCAGCGGTGCGAGCGCACAATCGGCGAGGCTCATTTCCGGATTGAGGAAAAACTTTGCCGCTTTGAACAATGGCAGGCTTGCGAGCAGGGTTTCGCGCAGACGTTTGCGCGCGGCATCGGCGGGACGGCCACCGGCTGCAATCTGCTCGACGAATGGATACCAATCGCGCTCCATGCGCACCATTCCCAGGCGCAAGCGCGCGCGAGAGAGCGGGTCGATCGGCATCAGCGGCGGATGCGGATAGCGCTCGTCGAGGTATTCGCAGATCACGCCTGTTTCGTAGAGGACGAGGTCGCGGTCGACCAGAGTCGGCACGCTGTGATAGGGATTGAGATCGACGAGGTCTTCGGGCGGCGATGTCGGGTTGACCGCGACGAAATCGTAGGCCACTCCCTTCGCCGCCAGCACGAGGCGGACACGATGGCACTGCACGTCGTCGCGCGAAGAATACAGCGTCAAAACAGTACGCGATCGCGGATTCAAGACCATGCTGCGAGTTCCCTCTGTATCCCACGCCCCTGGGAGCCGATGTCGGCGGCTGCGGTGGCTTGCCGCCACGCTTTTGCAACAATCTACACCTACGCGAAGACGACGCCTAGCCTGAAAACGAAAACCGGCGCCGCAGCGCCGGTTTTGCAACAAGCCAGCTACTCGAAAGCCTCAGTGAACGTCTTTCCAATATTCGTTGTTGAGCAACCAGGCAAGGAAGGTGAAAAACGCGAGGTACAGAATCGCCCACACGCCCACCGCTTCGCGCTTCAGCGCCGCCGGCTCGCCGACGTACTGCAGGAACGCCGTAATGTCGCGCGCGGCAGCATCAAATTCCTCGCCCGACAGCTTGCCCTTGCTCGACAACTCCAACTTCTCGACCGCCGGCTCCTCGCCCGGCTTGGCGGGCGCGTAATGGGCGACCTGGGTGCCCTGCAGTTCCCAGAGCACGTTCGGCATCGAGGCCCCGGGGAACACGGTGTTGTTCCAGCCGACCGGACGCGAAGGATCGAGGTAGAAGGACTTCAGGTAGGTGTAGATCCAGTCCGGACCTTTCGCGCGCGCTTCGAGCGACAGGTCGGGCGGCGCCTTGCCGAACCATTCCTGCGCATGGTCCGCAGGCATGTTCGAGACGATCTGGTCGCCGATCTTCGCGCCGGTGAAAGCGAAGTTGCTCAACACCTCGCCAGGCGCGAGCTTGAGGTCGTCCGCCAGGCGCGAGTAGCTCTGGTACTTGATCGAATGACAACCTGAGCAGTAGTTGAAGTACAGGCGCGCGCCGCGCTGCAGCGAGGCGATGTTGCCGACCTTCGTGCCGGCGGGAAGCAGGCCGCCGCCTTCCTCGGCAGAGGCTGGTGCGACGAATGCGACTGCGGAGAAAGCAAGAGCGAGAACGATTTTGCGCATCATGTCAGTGACCTCCTCCCGTCACTCGCTCCGGCACCGGCTTGGTTTTCTCGTAGCCGAAGGCCGTGTAGCCAAACAGGAAGATGAAATAGCCGAAATACATGAGCACAAGCAGCCAGCCAAAATGCATTTCGATGCTGGTCACATCGGCGCTGGCGCCAAAAATCTTCGGAATCCACTCCGCCGTAAGACCGGCACCAATCGAGCCGAGCAGCAGGAACGTCAGTGCGAATAGACCCAACGCCACCTTGTAACCGAGCCCGCGATAGCGGATCGACTTGACCGCGCCGCGGTCGAGCCACGGCAGCAGGAACAGCAGCACGATCGAGGCGAACATAGCCGAGATGCCCAGGCCCTTGTCGGGGATCACGCGCAGGATTCCGTAGAACGGCGTGAAGTACCACACCGGCTTGATTTCCGGCGGGGTGACGAGCGGGTTGGCCGGGATGAAGTTGTCGTTCTCAAGGAACCAGCCACCGACGGTCGGCTGGTAGAAGATGATGAACGCGCAGATCGTCAGGAAGAAGCCGACACCGACGATGTCATGCACCGTGTAGTACGGATGGAACGGGATGCCGTCGAGCGGCTTGCCCGTGGCCGGGTCCTTCTTCTTTTTGATCTCGACGCCGTCCGGATTGTTCGAACCGACTTCGTGCAGCGCGAAGATGTGCAGCACGACGAGCAGGAGCAGGACCAGCGGCAGCGCGATCACGTGCAGCGCGAAGAAGCGATTCAGCGTCGCATCGGCCGGGTTGTAGTCGCCCATGATCCACTGCACGAGCGTATCGCCGATCAGCGGTACCGCGCCGAACAGCGAAATGATCACCTTCGCGCCCCAGAACGACATGTTGCCCCACGGCAGCACGTAGCCCATGAACGCCTCGGCCATCAGCGCGAGGAAGATGAACATGCCGAGCAGCCAGACCAGTTCGCGCGGCTTCTTGTACGAGCCGTACATCAAGCCGCGGAACATGTGCAGATAGACGACGATGAAGAACATCGACGCGCCGGTCGAATGCATATAGCGAATCAACCAACCCCAGTCGACGTCGCGCATGATGTATTCGACGGAGTCGAACGCGGTCGCTGCGCCCGGCTTGTAGAACATCGTCAGGAAGATGCCGGTCAGTATTTGGTTGACCAGCACGACCATGGCGAGCACGCCGAAGTAGTACCAGAAGTTGAAGTTCTTCGGCGCGTAATACTCGGTCATGTGCTTGCGGTACACCGGCATCATGCCCGGTGCGCGCTCGTTGACCCAGTTGCCGATGCTCGTGAATACGTTGGCCATTAGGCTTTGTCCTCCGGATTCACGCCGATCAGGATGTGATTGTCGTCGACGAACTTGTACGGCGGCACGACCATGTTCGCCGGCGCAGGCACGCCTTGGAACACGCGGCCGGAAATGTCGTAGCGCGACTTGTGGCAAGGGCAGAAGAAGCCGCCCTTCCACTCCGGATCGAATGGTTCGGGCTTGATCTCGGGGATGTATTCCGGCGAGCAACCCAAGTGCGTGCAGATGCCGATCATGACCAGCCACTCGGGCTTGATCGAGCGCGT
>Ga0207647_10000152_pt1 | contig 54608 bp, 71 predicted proteins | sample KBSCornC2_FD_184295 | JGI IMG/M metagenome (GOLD analysis project Ga0207647, IMG submission 184295) | Corn rhizosphere microbial communities from Kellogg Biological Station, Michigan, USA - C2 (SPAdes) (version 2) | ecosystem: Host-associated > Plants > Roots > Rhizosphere ... | reverse complement strand
CTTCGCTCACAGCTTGGCTCACAGCTTGACTCACAGCTTCGCTCACAGCTTCGCTCACAGCTTGACTCACAGCTTGACTCACAGCTTGACTCACAGCTTGACTCACAGCTTCGCTCACAGCTTGACTCACAGCTTGACTCACAGCTTGACTCACAGCTTCGCGTGGTAAATTCTTACGGCCTATTTACATGCGATATATACTCAAACGTGTACGCCGCGTGGTTCAAGTTCATGAAAGATGAATTTAAGCTTGATAGCAAGATTGGTGTAATGCTGGACCAGTGGGATGCGCTTTATAAGGAGTCAGATATCTACACTGCAGTGTTTTCTGAACTGGTTTGTGTTGTCTGCAAATACCCAAAGCAAATACATGTAGATGAAGAAAAAAGATTGCACAGTGTGACCAGCCAGGCTGTTGAATGGGGGAACTCCACTGAATTAACCAAATGGGATTGCCATTATATACATGGCGTTCTTATCGAACCTGCCTTATTTGAAAAGCTTTCCAGCAAAGAATTAACATTTGAGGACTGGGCAAAAGAGGAGAACGAAGAAATTAAATCTGCCATGCTCGCTTTCATGGAAGAAAGATGGGGTGCCGAATTTCTGTTCAGATTTATTTCAAAACACCTAAAGGAGGTAAATACCTATACCGATAAAAAGGATGAAAGATACCTGGAAGGCACAACCAAAGGAATGAACATCGGTGTGTATACCCTCTTTAAAGGCAGAGTGAATGATATCGATATGGCATTTGTAAGATGCTATTGCCCTTCTACTGACAGATTGTTTTTCTTGTCTGTCAGCCCGACTAATACAAATGCAAAGGATGCAATTGCCAGCCTATATCGCGTTCCATCAAAACTCGTCAAATACATAAAAAGCATATCAAGGCAGGGTGAACGTTATTTCACTGTTTTCACAGATGAGGGCAATAAAGTGTTGGACAATCTCACCAAACCTGAAATCGAAGATTTAAAAAGCATTACAGGTAAAGAATATTTCTCTCTCATGACTTACGAATATTAAACTTTTAAAATATAATACAATGCAAAAGACAATCAAAAAAGTAAACGTAGCACCATCATCAACTCATGGCCATTTTGTGACTGGTGCAGAAAAAGTAATTGACCTGGATATCGTAAATGAAACCTTTCGCGTAGAAGGTGAAAGCACGCTGACCTCTGCTAATCACACAACGCTTAAACAAAAAGAAGGTGGATTAATCACCTGTCAGGTTGTTGTAGACCCTTTCACGGGAGCTTTCAACAAATCCAAAGATTAATTGCCGGCCGGGAAGACCGGCCATTTCTTACCCGCTTATACTCCGTGCCTCATTGAGAATTATTTTTTAATAAAATCAATTCAACAAAATGAGCGATATCAAAATCTTACAAGTAAAACTCATCAAGCAAGGTGAGGGCCTGGAACTTTCTTTCCGGAACAACGAAGGCGTTGTTTCCAATGACGGCAAAGAATGCAAGGAGGCAGTACACCCTGACCTGGTGAAAGCAGTTAACGCATTGTGCCCGCACATCGCTATCCATACAGACTATCTCTCTGAAAAAGACGCCATGAAGCGTGAGAACCTGACGCCATGGATTTGCACAGGTTATTCATGGAATCAAAAAGAAACCGGTATTACACTCACCGGTGTAAGATCTACCTCCCGCGGTAAATCTGTGGTGCTTAATATCATGCTTCCCATGGAAGGCGAATCAGCAGAGGAATATACGCTACAGAAAACTTTTTTAAAAGCCATTAAGGTTATTGAATTTGAAGTAGGCGAATATCTGGCCGGTCGAAAAAAGGCGCAAGGGAATCTCTTTAATGAAGAGAATGACGGCAAAATGAAGACAGTCACCAATATGAAAATTGCCGCTCCCGATGAAACAGGCATGACCGGCGAAGGAAAAGAATTCGCACCAAATGAATACGTAGACGAGTTTAACAAAACTGCTGCGCTGCGTAAAGCTGGCAAGGTTACGCCCCTTAAAAAAGCACGTGGCAAAAAGAAACTGGACCAGCCATCTGAAGACAAAGAATACACTCCCCAGGAGCTGGAAGCACATATTGCATCACGCAAGAAAAAGCCAGGCGGTAAATCTCCTCGTGGAGCTAAACAGACAGTAAAAAAAAATCATCTGGGGCAGGAGCTTTCTGATAGCGCACTTCCTGTATCAGACGAAGACCTCAAGAACGCCAGTAAAAAATAACCAAAAACACGATGGGCAGGAAGAAAAGTTTTATAACAGTAACGGACCAATTCTGCGGCGCCGGCGGAAGCAGTCAGGGGGTGCGCAGATTGGCAGAAAGAAAGAACGGAGGGTTAGAGGTTACCCTGGCCATGAATCATTGGAAACTGGCCATAGAAACACACAATACAAACTTCCCGGATACGCATCATGATTGCACAGATATCAGCGCATGTGACCCGCGCCGATATCCTTCTACTGATATTTTAATAACATCTCCTGAATGCACCACACATTCACCAGCTGGGGGGAACAGGCATAAAGTTGTTAAAAACCAGATGGACCTATTTGATAAAGGCACTATCGATGCAGCCACAGAAAGAAGCCGTGCAACCATGTGGGATGTATGCAGATTTACTGAATATCATAAATACAACGCCATCATTGTTGAGAATGTGGTTGAAGCCAAGACCAGGTGGCCGTTGTTTGATGTGTGGTTGACCGCCATGTTTACCCTGGGGTATAATCATAAATGTGTCTATCTGAATTCAATGCATTGCCACCCAACGCCACAAAGCAGGGACCGGATGTATATTGTTTTCTGGAAGAAAGGGAACAGGGCGCCAATGCTTGATTACACCCCTGTAGCCCATTGTCCTGATTGTGGAAAAAATGTTAATGCCATCCAGACATGGAAGCAATCGGACAAGCGATTTGGAAAGTATAAACAACAATATGTGTATTGCTGTCCGGTACACGGTAAAAAGGTTGAGCCTTATTATTATGCCGCTTTCAATTGTATTGACTGGTCTGATATAGGCATCCGCATTGGTGATAGAAAAAAGCCGCTATCTGAAAATACAGTTACCAGAATAAAGTACGGATTAAATAAGTATGGTTCAGAGCCTTTCCAGGTTCAGACAGTAAATGGCGGCGAGCACGTGCATAGGACCAGAGCTTTATTGGAACCATCTTTTACACATACCACTTTGCAATCACAAGGCTTCATTATTGATGATAAGCATACAACAGGAATTGATTATCGTGTAAATCCAATATCCGGGAGATTACCAACACTCACGACGGACCACCGGCTAAAACTTATCACGCCTTTTGTTATTCAAAATGAAAATGCCAGTCAAAAAGGATATGTACGTTCTGTAGGCGAAGCCCTGCAAACACAGAATACCAGGCAAAGCATGTCAGTGGTTACACCGCAGATAGTAGCAAATTATTCACCAGGCTATACGAAGCCTGCAAACGAACCATTACCAAGTATTACTTGCGCCGACCATAACGCCTTATTGACACCCCCATTTATTACAGAATACTATGGAACTGGTAAAGCAAAGCCGATTACAGACCCAGCTATATCAGTAACTGCGCAAGGCAATAAGCATGGATTAGTTACAACAGAAACGTGGAATTCTTTCATCGCTCAATATTATGGTGGTAGTAATTGTACCACCGATATCACTGAAGCTGTCGGTTGCGTGACAACAAACGACCGGTCAGGCCTGGTAAGTTATCAGCAACCAAACATTGAAGATTGTTATTACAGAATGTTGAAGCCACCGGAAATAAAATTGGCAATGGCTTTTGACAAAGACTATATAATTCTTGGCAATGGGAAAGACCAGGTGAAGCAATGCGGTAACGCAGTTACCCCACCGGCAATGGAATGGCTTATTGAACAGGTTGTAGCATCATTAAATTAATTCGAATGAAACGAAATGAAATATGGGCCGCTGTGGAATTGGAATTACGCTCAGCCAAGAAAAAACACCCTAATTACCCGGACCACGTTTGTGGCCAGGCGGGGATAGTAGTCGAAGAGGCTGGTGAATTAATGAGGGCTGCATTGGATTGGAAATATGGCCGTGCAGAGACACCTGAAGAGCAACACGGTCAGCTGATGGAAATGCAACAGGAAGCCATTCAAACCGCAGCTAGCTGCATCCGCTTCCTGGAGAACATAGGTAAAACAAAAACAAAGGCAGAAGAAGCGAAGGAACTCTCAACCGAATTACTATGATACCGTACGAACAGTTTTTACAGAATAAAGTGAAGCTTGCGCAGAGTACCGGTTTCTTAATTGAAGATTCCGATATCAGTCCATTTATTAAGCCTCACAATAGATTAATGGTAAAATGGCTGGTGAATGGTGGGCGCCGGGCTTGCTTTGCTGCATTTGGTTTACATAAGACGGTTACTCAGCTGGAGACATTGCGCTGCACATTATTGCATACAGGCGGCCGCGGGCTTATCATTGCTCCTTTGGGAGTGAGACAAGAATTTATCAAAGATTCAGTTAATATTTTGAAATGGCCAACACCACCAAAGTTTATACGTCGGATTGAAGAAGCTGATGAGACTGGTATTTACATTACCAATTATGAAACGGTTCGTGACGGTAAACTTGACCCACGATTGTTTGATGCGGCTTCTCTTGACGAGGCTTCCATACTCCGTGGTTTTGGTGGTTCAAAAACATTCCGTGAATTCATGCGACTATTCACCGGTGATGCCGGCCCGAACGGCAACCGTCGCGGCACGCAATGTGTCCCTTACCGATTCGTTGCCACTGCTACACCAAGCCCAAATGATTACATAGAGTTGCTGGCATACGCGGACTTTTTGGGAATAATGGATGTAAGCCAGGCTAAAACAAGGTTCTTCAAAAGAGACAGCACGCAGGCTGATAAACTCAAACTGCATGCACATAAAGAAGAAGAGTTCTGGTTATGGATGGCATCCTGGGCATTGTTTATATCAAAGCCTTCTGACCTTACGTGCAATATTGCTGATGATGAGGGTTACATTCTTCCACCCTTGGATGTTCGCTGGCATGAAATACCATCGGACCATTCAACAGCTGGCGCTGAAAAGAACGGACAGCTGCGACTGTTGAAAAAAATAACGAGCGGTTTATCAGATTCAGCAAAAGAGAAACGCGAAAGTCTCCCTGCCAGGATTCAAAAAGTATTGGAACTCCGTGAAGAGAATTTATCCGCCCACCGAATTATCTGGCATGACTTAGAGAATGAAAGATATGCCATTGAAAAATTATTGCCCGATTGTAAAACAGTTTATGGCAGTCAGCCCCTCGAGGACCGCGAAGAGATTGTCGCAGGATTTAGTAATGGTACCGTTGCAGAAATAGCCGGCAAACCTTCGATGATTGGTTCTGGTACCAACCTGCAGCGATATTGCTCCTGGTCCATTTATGCCGGCATAGGATTCAAATTCAACGATTTTATACAAAGCGTTCACAGGATTTACCGATTCCTTTCAGCGGGCCAGTGTCGCATTGATTTGATTTATACAGAAGCTGAACGGGACATCCGAAAACAGTTGGAACGCAAATGGTCACAACACAATAAAATGGTTCAAAAAATGACAGACATCATACAAAATTTTGGTCTTTCACAGGTAGCAATGGCCAATCTCCTTACCCGTAAAATTGGTGTTGAAAGGATAGAAATCAACGGTGACCGATTCACCTGTGTACACAACGATGCAGTACTGGAAGCTAAACGGCTTGAAGAAAATAGTGTTGGCTTAATTTTCTCTTCCATTCCTTTTTCAACGCAATACGAATATTCGCCCAACTATTCTGATTTTGGTCACTCGGACAACAATGATGAGTTCTTTAACCAGATGGATTATTTAACCCCCGAGTTATTTAGATCTCTGCAGCCTGGGAGAATAGCAGCCATCCATGTAAAAGACCGGATTGTACCAGGTGGCATGACAGGCCTGGGCTTTCAAACCGTGTATCCGTTCCACATGAAAACATTCATTCATTATACAAAGCACGGCTTTCAATACCTGGGCATGAAAACCATTGTCACTGATGTGGTAAGGGAAAACAATCAAACATACCGGTTAGGCTGGACTGAGCAATGTAAGGATGGTAGCAAAATGGGAGTGGGTATGCCCGAATACCTCTTACTTTTCCGTAAGCCGCCAAGTGACACCAACAATGCATATGCTGATGTTCCTGTCGTAAAATCAAAAGATGATTACAGTCTATCCCGATGGCAAGTAGATGCGCATGGTTACACTCGAAGCTCCGGCAATCGCAGACTGGATATTGATGAGCTGGTAGCCTTGCCGCATGACAAAATATTTAAAATATTTCGTGAGCATTCATTGAATGAAATCTATGATTTTGAATACCATGTCAAAATCGGTGAAGCGCTGGCCGCTGAAGGAAAGCTACCGACCACGTTCATGCTATTGCAGCCGCAAAGCTGGAGTAATGAAGTTTGGACTGACATCACCCGCATGCGGACGCTGAATGGTTCCCAATACAGTAAGGGTAAGGAAATGCATCTATGCCCTATGCAGCTGGATTTAGCTACCAGGGTTATCACCCAATTTTCAAATGAAGGAGATATTGTTCTGGACCCGTTTGGTGGACTTATGACGGTACCATCGGAGGCTATTAAACTTGGCCGGTATGGTATGGGCTTCGAGCTGAACCACAATTATTTTTTTGATGGTGTGGCTTATTGCAAGGCTGCTGAATCAGCAGTTAAAACGCCCACATTGTTTGACCTCATAAATGAAGCATCCTGATGGTACAAGAAAAGAAACTTTGGGAATATCAGGAGCGGTCGGTCAATCTGACTATTGCAAAGTTTGGCAACAACATCCGCAGGGTTGTTTTCCAGATGGCGACAGGAGGGGGTAAGTCCCCTTGCTTTGTAACGATGAGTCACCGGTATACCCAAAAGATGAAAAACCGTGTTCTCATTCTTGTTCACAGGGAGGAGTTGTTGCAGCAGGCGAGAAAGACTTTATACAACTGGTATGATATCACCTCCGCCGCTTTGACCGCTGAGACCGAATATTTACCCAATTACCAGGTGGTAGTAGCCATGGTGGAGACGGCTTTTAACCGGCTCAAAAAGAACCCAAATTATTTTGGAGAGGTAGGCTTGCTGATAATTGATGAGACACATAGGGGGGAGTTTAAGAAGCTATACCCGCATTTTCCTAATGCGTTTATCTGTGGTTTTTCAGCCACGCCAATCAGTGGCAAAAAAGATGATCCACTGAAGAACCATTTTGATGATATCGTATGCAGCATAGACATCCCCGAATTGATAGAAATCTGGAGGGCGGACCATACACAAGGCCTGGTACCGAACAAAACCAAGTGCATGTCATCTGTTGACCGGGATAAGCTTTCCATAAAAGGTGGTGAGTTCGTAGATAAGGAAATGCAGGAAGAATATAAAAAAGCCAAGCACGTTCAGAATTGTCTGTACGCATATAAGACTTTTTGCGACGGTAAAAAGACCATCATTTTCAACACCGGATTAGAGCACAATCAAAAAGTATATGAGGTATTCAAAGCGGCCGGTTACCCGGTAGAAATGGTAGACGGTACCACGCCCAAAGAAATCAGAAGAGGGATTTTTAAATGGTTTAAAGAAACTCCTGGTTCTATATTGGTGAATTTTGATATCGCTACCACAGGCAATGACGAACCAAGCGTGGAAGCCGTTATTACAAACTTCTCTACAAAATCCCTTACTAAATGGTTACAGACAACAGGACGCGGGGGCAGACCTCATCCAGGCAAAGAATTGTTTCACATAATAGACCTCGGGGGAAACGCCGTAGAGCACGGTGACTGGAGTGATGCGCGTGATTGGAAAGATATTTTCTTCCGCCCTGAGAAAGCAAGAAAAAAATCTGATGAAAAGGTTGGAAAGGAGTGTAAAAACTGCCACGCGCTTATAAAAATCGGTGTAAATATTTGTCCTGAATGTGGCCATGAGAACCGCGAAAAAAGGCAGAATGTATATGATAATGGTCCGGCCACTTTTCAAGATTTTAGTGGTAAACTTTTGCCAGAGGTTGATATTGAAACATTGATTATTGAAACGATGAACAACAAAATGTACTTCGCCCTTCACAAAATAAAGGCTGCTATCATCACCCATGTAAAATACAAATGGAGAATACGCCGGGGTAAGATGACCGATGAAATCGCTGAGCAGATATTGTCTCACTATAACCAAATGGTATATCTGTGGCTTGAAATCGGAAAAGAAAAGTTTGGTAGGTGGCCCGATAAGCATGGAGACAGTTGGATAAGGAACGGCGCCTGGCATCAAAAGATGGCTGGCCAGTGGATGCGTGAGGCACTGGAAAAGGAATTTGAATGGCCGGCAATAGAAGTATAATCTCAAAAATAATCATCATGACACAGGATGAACTGCAAAAGAAGTATGACCGCCTGCTGGATAAGACCAGGCAGATGCGCGGATGGCAAAAAGAGTATTTCAAATACAGGGCAGGTACAGACCTGGAGAAGGCTAAACGCCTCGAGCGTGAAGTAGATGCTATAATATCAGAAGAGGTAAAAATTCAAAAGAGTAACCAAGGAGAAATTTTCTAATATGGAGAACAAACAGACTTATTCACAGAAACTAAAGGACCCTCGCTGGCAGCGTGTGCGCTTGCAAATATTACAACGTGATGACTTCACCTGTAAAAAATGTGGTGATAAAAACAATACACTTCACGTTCATCACAAATATTACGATTTTGGTAAAGACCCTTGGGACTATAAGACAGAGGTTTTAGTTACCCTGTGCGAAGGTTGTCATTCTGAAGAGGAAGAGGCTAAGGGTAACAAGCAGGAAATAATCCGCGCTTTTTTGGAAGCCGGCCATTTCAACACTGAGCTTGACCACCTAGCTGCATTACTTCAGGGCGCCATCAATTTTTTAGGGACGAGCCTTTTTCATGATGTTATTACTGACCTGGCTATAAGAGGAGAAATCAACGAAATATTATTAACAGCCATTGCAGCAATACCAAAACCGACAAAAGGGGAAAACAAAGAACCTACGGAAGATTTAGAGTTTTAGTTTATGAACAACCAGGACGAGTTAGTAGCCTATATAAAAATAAGCAGATCTCTGTTCAAGCATTTTTTGTGGAACGAAAAGAGAGCCTTTAGCCGCTTTGAGGCGTGGCTGGACTTAATTCGAAAAGCATCCTTCAGTGAAGAAGTAACGGAAATGATTAAGGGTAAAATAATCAGTAAAAACAAAGGACAAATAATAGCAAGCGTCCGTTACTTAATGGAAGCCTGGGGATGGAGCAACTCAAAAGTCTCAGACTTTCTCGAATTATTGCGTAGCCAACAAATGATCTCAATTGAAAAGCAAAATGGCATCTCTGTTATCACACTCACAAACTATGAAAAGCACAGCGGAAAAAACTTACAAAAAAGACGCAAAGGAGACGGCTCAGTTGACGAAGAATCATATGGTTATATTAATGAAGAAGACAATGAAAAGACGCAAAAGGCGACATTGAAGCGACAGTCAGGCGACGGGGAAACGACAAATATAATAAAGGATAATAAAGAAGAAGGAATTAGGAAAAGGAATAATCTTTCTGCTTCTATCGAAGCAGACCGGGTGAAGGATAAAGGACTGAAAAAGAAATATACGGAGTTGTGTGAATCATTTGCGAATAAGGATACTATTTCAATTTGGTCAGACCTTAAAAACTTCATTGAAGAAAATAAACCTCAATTCCCAGAGCCATATATTGACACGTGGAACATTTTTGCTATCAGGTATAAACTGATTGACCGCCAAATAGAGCTTACCGCGGACCGTCGTCAAAAGTTACGGACAAGGCTTGCAGAATCTTCTTTTGATTTTTTCGGAATTCTCAGTGCAATAAGGGAAAGACCGGCAATGAGAGGAGAAAATTCCAGTGGGTGGAAGGTTGATTTCAATTATCTAATTCGCTCAGAAAAAACTTATTCAGAAATTTTGGAGGGAAAATTTAAATGAGAGATTCAAAATACGATAGAACTAAATTAAACAAAGCACAGCTGAGCAAGATTGACCTAAGCACCGCGGTTTATGGTAAGGTTCCGCCACAAGCCAAGGAGCTCGAAGAGGCAGTACTGGGAGGGGTTATGCTGGAAAAAAACGTTTTTGATATTGTGGCCGAAATACTTCGCCCGGAATGTTTTTACATGGATGCCCATCAGCGGATTTTTAAAGCCATGCAAGAGCTGCAGCAGAAGAATAGTCCAATTGATTTACTCACCCTGGTTGAACATTTGAAGTTTAAAGAAGAATTGGAAACTATTGGCGGTCCATATTTCCTTGCCCGCCTTACAAATTCAGTCGTATCAAGCGCTAATATCGAGGCGCATTGCCGGATTGTTTTACAAAAGTTCATGGCCCGGGAGCTCATCCGGATTGGAAGTATGGCGGTCAATGAAGGCTATGAAGACTCGAGTGATGTTTTTGATTCAATCGGCATGGTTGAAAAGGAAATGTCCGTCCTTACCACTGGGGGCCACGTGAAAAGCTACAGCGATATTTCTTCTGTTGTTGTCAGCAGGTTATCAAGAATTGCGGAATTGCGTAAACAAGACCGTCACGTGACCGGAGTTCATACGGGTTATGCAGAACTTGACCGCGTAACCCACGGCTGGCAGCCTACTGATTTGATTATTCTTGCCGCAAGGCCTTCAGTGGGTAAAACAGCTTTTGCGCTTAATTTGGCACGCAATGCAGCGACTCATTTTCAATACAAGGTTCCGGTTGGTTTCTTTTCGCTGGAGATGAGTACTGGCCAGCTGGTAGATAGAATCATTTCTGCAGACGGTGAATTACTACTGGACCATATTACGAACGGGCAACTGGCAAATGATGAAATGGTAAAACTGGATGAGGCTTCAAACCGTATCAGCGAAATGAAAATTTATATTGATGATACAGCCGCGGTAAATGTTTTCCAGTTAAGAAGCAAGGCCAGGCGCATGAAACGCAAGCATAAAATTGGGCTCATTATCGTGGATTATATCCAGCTGATGAGTGGCATGGAAGACCGTAAAACCAACAACCGCGAACAGGAGATATCAACCATTTCCCGGCAGTTGAAAATACTCGCTAAAGAGCTGGAGATACCTATTATAGCACTCAGTCAACTGAGCCGTAAGGTCGAGGATAGGAAAGGAGGAAAGATCCCGCAGCTGAGTGACTTGCGCGAATCGGGCGCTATTGAGCAGGATGCTGATATGGTAATGTTTCTCTACCGTGAGGAGGATTCAAACGAAATGGGCGAAAGTAATAAGGGCCTCACCCATTTGAAAATAGCCAAGCATAGAAACGGCACACTGGAAACGATTGACTTTGAGGCAAGGCTATGGTTTCAAAAATTTATTCCTTATGAACATACCCAGGGACCGGCAGAAAAGAAGACCGGCAGTTGGAAACCAGTCTCTGATTTATTTGACAAGAATAGTGATTTGAAATTTTAAAAAATAACCAATGATTACAAAACTCAAACCCACCATGTCAACCGTAGTAGATGCCGTTCTCAGTCACAAAGGTATGGCTTTGCATGAAATACAACTCAATACTCGGAAGAGGCCTGTGGTTTACGTAAGACAATTGACCATGTATATGCTAACCATGTATACAAACATGAACCAAAGGAAAATTTCAGAGTTATTCAACAAGGACCATACGACAGTGATTCATTCTGTACAGACTATTAATGACCTATTGTGTTATGATGAGGGGGTTAAGAATGATGTGGCAGCAATTAAAATACTGATAGGGGAATGAAAAAGCCAGTTATCCGAATAGAAGACTTCCGCAACACAGCAGCTGCCAGGCTCAACAAGCACCTATTTGAAGAGCCGTCGCCTGCCCCGCAGGAAGAAAAGAAGAAAGGCAAATTCGGCAACAATATCACTTATGTTGACGGTATTCCTTTCGATTCACAGAAAGAAGCAAAGCGTTACCGGGTTTTACGCAAGGCCCTGAAGGAAGGAAAAATTAGTTTTCTGGCTAGGCAGGTCCAGTTCGAGCTAAATGCACCGGGCACCCATAGCTTAATCTATGAGGCTGACTTCACCTATACCACTGCTGATGGAAAACAAATCGTGGAAGACAGTAAAGGCCACAGAACCCGGGAATATTTAAAGAAAAAGCGCTTGATGAAAAAAGTGCATGGCATTGAAATACTTGAAACATGACCTATAAATACCTGGGTGACCGCTTCACTGACGAAAAATATAAAGGGCAACTATGTCAAGCAGTTCGCCGGCCAGATGGGAAATGTATCCGTGGAAGGAACGGGAGCATGCTGGTTGAATTTGCAGGCGGTATAAAAGTGAACGTGATTGGCAGATTGCTAAGAAAAATAAAACCATGATTGTAGCCCTACTGATAGATGGTATTGAAGTAAAAGAATTCTGGTGGCCAGATGTAAAGTTCGGTTGTGATGCAGCTCACCACGAGAATTTGCGGAGACACATAAACGGTGCAGTAAAATACTGCGAAGCAACAATCCAGCACCTGGTCAATCCAGCCAGGTGTACATGGTGCGTAAAAATTAACAGTAGAGGAAAAGCAAAAACGATAAAAATTAACGATAATGAATGCAATAGTAAACTTCAGGTTGTGCACACTCACCGATAAAGAGCTACTGGATAAAGTTGACAGCATGACTGATGAGATGTATAAAACAGGAAAAATACATTATGGCCAAATACCAGCAAGGCCAAATGAAGACTATGATTTATTGGTCGGAGAGTTGGTCAAAAGGTTTTATTTGCTTACTCAGGAAAAGGAATAGTGCATAAAGTGTTAACAACATTTACCACGTTCAGCGGAAACGCTGTGTTCATATCGTTCAGAATATTCTGTACATTTGGTTTATGGCAGCTCCAAAGGGAAATCAATTCTGGAAACTACGTTCTGAACACGGTCGCGAATATCTTTTCGCAAATCACAATGAATTATGGAAAGCCGCTGAAGAATATTTTAACTGGATTGATGGTCATCCTTGGCACAAGAATGAGGTAAACAGGACCGCGGAAGAAAGAACAGACCGCATAATAAAAGTTCCGATAGCCAGACCATATACATTATCAGGCCTTTGTGCATATCTCGATGCCTCAGAAAAGTATTGGTATTCATTTAAGAAGCGCGATTTATCGGAAGATTTTATATACATCGTACAGCGGATAGAGAATATTATCATCACGCAGCAGTTCGAAGGAGCTGCTGTTGGTGCTTTTAATGCGAATATAATTGCCAGAAAACTGGGACTGGGTGAGAAAGTTGATGCAACGCTCGCCAATCCAACCGGACCAACAGACGAGGCGCAACCATTCCGTATCACACTCAACTTGTAACCAGTGACCCGGAACCAGATTATAGAAAAGCTTTATACCGGGAAGAATTTCAATGATTGCATTGGCAAGATGGAGCCCGACCACTTGCGGGAAGATTTAAAGATGGAGGTGATTGCCATTGTTTGTGAGATACCAGAAGAAAAGATAATCGGGCTGGCGGAAAGAAAGGAGCTTGACTTTTTTGTGGTGAAGATTATTCTGAACCAAATAAAATCCAACTCGTCACCATTTGCCAAGAAGTACCGGCAACATTTGGTAGAGTATAATGGCCTCCATGTTAATGGAGAATGGGAAAACAGTAAACAAGGCAGGGAATTTACAAAAGATGAGATAACCTTCTTCACTAAAAGATCTCAGGCAATTGAAGCAGATTTTAATATAGACATCGAAGAGCGCGAATTGCGGGAGTTGGTTGAGGATATGGCCCTCGAAGAAATAGACCGGGAATACTGGTACAACAAGGGCCTTATTCATCTATATCTCAAACATGGAAACTACCGTGCAATCCAGGCCGAAACAGGAATTCCTTATATCAGCGCTTATAAGACCATTCAAAAATCATTTAAAAACATCAAACAAAAAGTAGGTAAATGAAAATTACATCATCTATAATCCAATGGGCCATTGTTATAGCGGTTACTTATTTCATCCTTATGGGGTTCAGCTTCCGGCCCCATGTTCCTGTTTTCCCTGTAGTGCCAGGTTACTTGGTGGTTCCGTTCGCGCTGAGCCTAGCATTTATATGGGTGGAGGTTTTGAAGTTGGGATCAGTGAAGCCTTTCACCTGCGTTAAATGTTTATCCGCGTGGTTTGCGCTGATATTGTCGCTGGTCTTTCACCAGGTGGCGTTTTGTTTTTTCCATATGGCATTGGGGCTATTCGCCGGCTCCATGTATTCAGCAGTAAAAATGAGATTTCTATAAAAACAATTTTATGAAAGTACAAAGCAGACAGGTTAAAAATGGCAAGGGGGAAACTATTGTCATCCCGATTTTAGATGTTCGTAATAGCGAAGAAGAGCGTCGGGCCGCTGAGCAACGGGTAAAAGTGAGCAACGGCAATCATAGTAAATACATACCCGCAAAGTGGGGCTATGGGCCAAACGGACCGAAAAAATATTGATATGAATGTGCCGCAAGCAAAAACACATATCCGAATTCCGGGCAGGCCGGCAGGTTGTCAGTCTGGCAAGAAGGACAAAATTGCCTGTCACCATGTTCAGGATATATCTCTGCAGATGCGGCAGCTATCATGTAACAACAATGACCGTGGAGGAATATAAAGCAACTTTTAAAAAGCAGGGACCGGCTTAGCGGTCCGAATTAAATACTATGAGCTGGTCAATAACATTAATCGGAAAGCCGGAAAACATTGTCGCTGCCCTCAAAGAACAAAGCGAAAAATTATCGGGTATGTCTAAAACAGAATTTGATGACGCGTTGCCACATCTTGTCGGCTTGGTAGAGCAGAATTTCAATACTACCACTACTGTCGGACCTGTTATTAACTTAACAGCGTCAGGCCATGGGTATGACAATTACCGTCAGTGCACTGTTTCAATTCAACCGCTGGCTGGAAATTTAGTTTAATTACAAAGGCGGTGTCAAAGCCGCCATTATTTTAAATCATGCGCATAATCGCTTTTGTACATAAAGACTCTGGCCCTTGCTTCCACCGAATCATTATGCCACTCATGCTCATGGATGGCCCGGATGTCTTCATCACCAACAACCTACTGGAAGAACACTTTGAAAAAGGATGCGACCTATTTATCTATAACAGGGTGCTGCCGATAGAGCAAATGCCGAAGATCCACGAACTGCAAAAAAAACATGGCTTTAAAATCTGCGTGGATATTGATGATTACTGGCTGCTCGATGAGCACCATATTCTTTACCGGGATTACCTGCGTGAGGGTTTTGCGGCCCACCAGATACAGCACCTGAAAGATGCGGATGTTGTTCTCACCACTCACGAACGGCTGGCAGAAGAGGTCCGCTGGTTCAATACCAATGTGCACGTATGTCCTAATGCCATACCGCATTTAGGACAGTATGATATCGAAAGAGAGCCTTACTATTTAACGCGGCTATTCTGGCAAGGGAGTATCACTCACCAGGAAGATATAAACCTGCTGGGCGTTCCATCTTACCGGCTCAATACAATCTCACCCAAAATAAAGATGGTCATGGCTGGGTATTGCGAAGAAGATACCTGGTATAAAATGGCGAAGACCTACACGGCGAACCTCAAACACCAGTACAAGTTAATCCCGGCGCTGCCTATCACCAGCTATTACGAGGCATACAAAGACGCAGATATCTGTCTGGTACCGCTAGTTAACTCAATGTTCAATCGGATGAAGAGCAACCTGAAAGTATTGGAAGCCGCGAACCTGGGATTGCCGGTGGTGGCATCGGACGTCCACCCTTATAAGGAAATGCCATTGCTCTATTGTAAGAACAGTTCAGACTGGATAAACCACATTACCCGGCTGGTTAAAAGTAAGAAGCGGCAGAAAGAGGCAGGGCAAGAGTTGCAGGAGTTCTGCCAGGAGCATTACAATTTCCATAAGATTAATAATGCCCGCAGAGAGATACTGGAATATGCGGCATCAAAAATAGGAATATGAAATACGTATATAAAGTTATCGGAATTGAGGATGCTATGAATGAAAGCCAGTGTATACTGTTTGAAAAAATATTGAATTTCTATGGTGATAAAGGGTGGGAGTTAATACAATATTCAGAGACACTTTTTTATTTCAAAAAAGAACTTTTAGAACTCAAATTAGGGTTAGGATTTGACAATTTAAATCCAATGGATAAATCATGAAACCAGAAAACCGTGCATTCCTTGAAGCTAACCGCCATCACCACACCACGCTTGTAAGAGCGCAGTATATGCGCCATCTGAGTTCAAATGAACGGGAAGGCATGCAGCGGATAATGCGGGAAGAGTTTAATCCCAATTACACTTCAGACCTCTGGTGCCCACCCTGCGTAGCGGATATGGTGACATTGCTTTACCGGTTGTACGATGAATACCTGCAGAACAATCCTGACCCGGTTACCAACCCCATCATTCCGGCGCCCATCAAAGAAGTGCATGTGACGTTCCCTTCTCATAAACACAAAAACCGTTTCAGAAAATGACAGTGCCGATTACAATAGGACTGGAATTTAAGTCTCAGCATTTCACCCAAACGGCAAGGGTATCGGCTATCCGTGAAACAGAAGTGGACCTTATTCTTATCTCATCTGAAGGACATGGCCAAGAGCTAAAGGGTTGCAGCCTGGTTCATGTAAAGAATATGTTCGAACATGGCGTCTACTATGTACCCGAAAAAGCAAACGAAATTTCAATGATATCTATATGAACTTTAAACATTCTGGTGCAACCGGCGATATAATATTCAGTCTTCCAACAATCAAGGCTATGGGTGGTGGGACACTTTATATTCATCCATATGATGAAAGCCGCGCAATCAGTATTGCACAGCTTATCCGTAAACAACCATATATCGAAAATGTGTTTATAACATCCAATCCACCTGGCGACTGCGTTAACCTGGATAAATTCCGTGAATATGCCGGTCATCATAGTAACCTAATTACCGCGCATTTAACGGCACAGGGATTAAAGGATGAAAGCTGGCGGGACGGTTGGTTAACAATTCCAGAGCTTGATGGTCCGCCATTTTCCCTTACCAATTATTCTGTAATAAATCGCACTACAAATTATGCAGACCCCAATTTCGACTGGAAAACAGAGGTTGATTATTTACTGGGTTTTTCAAGTGACTGCTATTTCATTGGATATGAAAGTGAGTACAAATGGTTTCAGGCTCTTTTTAAAACAAAGGCAAAATTTCTGCAATCTGACTTTATGCATGCAGCCTACCTGATTAAATACGCCAATATATTTACGGGTTGCTATTCAGCCATGAGTACCATTGCTATGGGGCTGGGCATTAATTACCGGATTGAACAAGCGCCCGGTCATACTTGCAGCAGCCTGCTGATGCCTCGCGAAATCATTATTAACCTGGCAACATGGAAACCTTAAAAAAGATAATGGGAATTATTATTCTAAGTATTGCATGGCTAACAGTCCCTTTCACTATTCCTTACGCTTACATAATGTGGATAAGGCAAAGCAAGAAGGGCGAACGGTGCAAGCGGGAGTTGGCATTGTATTTTGTTTTATTGGCAGCAAATTTAAAATGTAACCGATGGATACTGTAGGTAGTTTGATTGACAAGCTGGTGATTGTGAATCTCAAAATATTCAAGGCAGAGGATATTAAGCGCGAGCCAGGAGCCACCGATAAAACCATTGCCGATGCCACCCGGGCAACCAATGGGCTCAATCAGCAGCGCAACGATTTGATAAACGAAATAAACGAACGGCTGGGCGATAAAACCAATTCAATAAAGCTTTATGGTAGAACTACTTAATCTCGGAGAGATATATGTGAGCGATTTTCTAAAACCAGGCGAAGAACCTGGAATTAAGCATGAGCTGAAACTCGTGCTGGATGAAAAAATAGGAGCTCCACGCCTTGAAACAACCGCTCCGCTGAGCAGTATGTTTGGTAAATACTGGTACCGGTCAGGAACGAATGAGACAATGAAGGCGGCGCTGAAGGACGTGGTGGATAGTATTTTACCGCATGTAAATTCAAACTATGGCCAGGGATGGTTTGATATCGCAGGAAATGACGGAACACTACTATCGTTTGTTCCGGATAATTTTATTCGCTTTAATATCGACCCTTGCGAAAAAAGCATCTATAGTCAGTCGCAAAGTCATGCAATTGTTTTTAATGATTACTTTAAAAAGGAACTGGTAAACGGTATGCAGGCTGCGGTTATCACCACCATTGCAATGTTTTATGATATCGAGGATTACAGCACTTTTGTTAAAGACGTATACGAAGTACTGGCTGAGGGTGGAATATGGGTTTTGCAGCTCAGCTATACGCCATTGATGATTCAGCAGCTTGCATTTGACAATATTCTTTCAGAGCATGTTTACTACCATAGCTTGTCATCTATGAAGAAGGTGCTAGAGCCTAACGGGTTTGAGATAGTGGATTGTACACTCAATGATGTGAATGGTGGTTCATTCAGAATATTTGTGAAGAAAAAAGGACAGCCATTTGCCACTCAGCAATACCAGGATGTGTGCAAATTCCGTATGGATTCATTGCTGCGCATGGAAAATGAGATGCGGCTTGATAGTGTAATAACCTGGGCAGAATTTGATAACAGACTTCAAATACTGAAATATGATATCACAACAACCATCGCCCGCCTTGTGCAGGATGGCAAAACAATAATGGCATACGGAGCCAGTACAAAGGGTAACACGCTCCTTCAGTACTTTGGTCTGGATAATACGCTAATCACAGCAATAGCCGAAAAGCAAGAATGTAAAGTTGGTCTGAGAACTATTGGAACTGACATCCCGATTATATCTGAACGGGAAATGCGGAGATTAAAGCCGGATTATCTGCTAATACTTCCGTGGCATTTTATTGATGAGTTTGTGAAACGGGAAGCTGATTACCTAAACGATGGCGGAAAATTCATTGTGCCGCTGCCCAAATTAAAAATCATAGAACGATAGTCTATGGTTAGAGAAATAAATTATACCCGCCCTCCCTTATATAGCTACCAAAAAGAAATCATTGATAGTCCAGCCAGATATACGGTAACACTTGCATCCACCAAGGTTGGTAAGACGGCATCCCATGTTGTATGGCTTTTTGAAGAGGCTCTTCAGTGTGGCGCCAAGCCAACTATGCGGCAAACGGTGATGAAAGAAGATGGCGGCAAAGTAATCTTTATTCAAAATACTGACCCGGGGCTGCTTAACTTATCTGTGTGGTGGGTAGCCCCTACATTTGGGCAGGCAAAGATTGCGTATGGTCGTATGAAGAGCCAGCTCAGCGATAGAGATTTCTTCACAGCGAATGAAACAAATCTTATTATTACATTGATTACCGGTGTTAAAATCCATTTCAAGACTGCAGAGAAGCCGGATAATCTTTATGGTGATGATGTATATGCTATAGTCTTTGATGAGTTTACCAGGGCGCGAGAGGCCGCATGGTTTGCATTACGCTCCACACTCACCAGCACCGGTGGAAAATGTAAGTTCATTGGCAATGCCACTTCAAAGAAGAATTGGGGAGTAAAACTGGCAATGCGCGCAAAGGCCGGTCAGGAAAAGGATTATCAATATTTTAAGATAACAGCCTATGATGCTGCGGCGGCGGGTATGAAAACAAAAGACGGTAGGCCATTCATTGAGGAAATTGAAGCGGCAAAGAATGACCTTCCAGAGGCTGTGTTTAATTCTCTCTATATGGCGGAAGCCAGCGAGGATGGTAACAATCCTTTTGGTCTGAAGTATATTTCTGCTATCTGTTATCCGACATTGAGTAGTCAACCGTCTGTATGCTATGGGGCCGATGTGGCCAATAAAGTAGATAGCTGCTCAATCATCGGTTTAGATAAGCTCGGAACAATGAGCCACTATCAAAACTTTAAGCGAACAGGATGGCCGCATGTGATTGCAACGATACAACATCTGCCACCAAAGCCTGTGGCCATGGACAGTACAGGCGTCGGTGATGTGGTGCTGTCACAGGTGCAGCAATCAAGGTCTGATGTAGAAGGTTATATCTTCACCCAACAGAGCAAGCAGCGTTTAATGGAGGGCCTCGCAGTTGGCATCCAACAACGCAAACTGCTAATCGCGGATGATGGAGATGTAATTAATGGTACTGGAAAACTCCGTCACCAGCTGGAGCAATTTGAAATAACTTATACACGCACAGGGGTAGTATACAGTGCACCGGAGGGTGAGCATGATGATGATGTCTGCGGGCTGGCGCTTGCATGGCACAAATGGCAGACGGCGCATTCTGGCGGAGAGATTTCTGTTTGGTAAATCCCATTAATTACTTACTTTGCCCACATGCTCAGCTCCGTTATGGCCGTATCAGCCAGCGGAATACTGACCTATATTTCCGACAATGGTATTTATGAAATCATTGGCGGTTCGTCTGGTCAGTTAAACCTGGCGCGGCTCGAATAAAAAGCCTCAGCAGAAATGCGGGGCTTTTTTGTTAACGTCAATTTAATTCCTGCTTCGGGAAACAAAACCTCTCTTTCCATATTTACCAGTATAAACGTTTCATCATGGATATTCATCTTCACATTGGCCAATTGGTTATCGACCTTCCCGCTGAGAAGATTGATAAGATCCTTGATTTAGTTATTAATAACAGTAAAAAACAAGAACAAATCATGGCAACATTAAAAGACATTCAGGATCAGAACACAGCATTAATTGCAGCCGTGCAGGCAGAAGACACGGTTATCGATTCCGCCGTTACCCTTATCGGCGGATTCAGTACAACATTGGCAGGTATCAAACAGCAATTAGCAGACGCTCTTGCATCAAACGACCCCGTAGCTCAGCAGGCTGTCGTTGATTCTTTGACATCTACAATTGCTGATGTGTCAGCAAAGAAAGATGCTCTCGCAGCAGCGGTTGCCGCCAATACACCTGCCGCTTAAACTATGTAATGTAAGTTTAAAAAGCCCTGTATTATTGCGGGGCTTTAATTTTTTTCAGATATGTCCATAACAAAAGCACAGGCAAAACTACTTGCAGAAGGATTCCTGGATACATTGGATACCGGGAAAAACGAACCTGGCATCCTTCCACGCAATACACTGACAGAATTATTTCTTTTGGCTGGTGAGCTGGTGGACGATGCGCAGAAGAACCTGATAGAGGGAAACAATATCGCCACAGGCAAGCTGTCTGCCTCTCTGATTGTTGATGAGCCTATTCAGAATGGCAACATTATACGCACTGATATCCTGATGAACTTCTATGGCCGATTTGTAAATAAGGGCGTGAAGGGCTTACAATCAGGCAGGAGCACTGCAGGTTATTCTTTCAAAACACCATATCCATCTGAGAATATGGTAAAAGCGTTTGAGGAATATATCAAAGGAGCAAAAAGAAGAACATCTGTAAAGGATGTGAAAAAATACGGCACTTATGGAAGGCAGGAAAAAAAGAACGTTGACCTTGCCAGGCAAGGCGCCTTCGCTTTGGCACGTACAATAAAAATGCAGGGGTTAAAACCTACGGGCTTCCTGGATAAAGCAGTCACCAGCACCAGCAACAAGATTTCTGACCGCTTGGGAGCAGCTTTAAAAATAGATATCATCGATTCTATTCAACCATAAAAACAAAAGCGCCATTTCCATATTTACCAATATGGCGCTTACAATTGTTTACACTCCACCGGCTTACTCATCCATTCAGGATGACCTGATTTACACCGTTTCCGAAACCGTCAAGACGGCCGACCCGGTAACTTATCCTAATTATAAATTTATTGCTGACGTATATGTGGGCGGCGTTCTGGTTGCCAGGGTAAAAAAAGTGCCCGACCCGGTTACCGGTATTGGAATATTCAATGTCAGCCAAATAGTAAGGAATTATTTGAAAGTTATTTTCGACCCTACCACCGGAACGCTCGTTTCTCAAATCATGGGTCCGGGCATATTCAATCTTTCCGTTCAGATGAAGTTTGGAGAGGAATATGCTTTTACCTCTTACTATAACGTCACCGATGATATCGCCAGAACATTCTACAATAATTATAATGGCCGCTTAAAAGGACAGAGCACCAGCCTTTCTCCTTTCCTGAATACCATTGCTAGCAACCGGCCTGTAAGCAGCGAAGTACTTTTTTCCAGCTCCTATTGCTTTATTCCCTACTTCCCAACAGTAACATCGGTAGTGCATGTGATTGTAACACCCTATGGTGATGGCATTCAATACGAGGCAGATATTACACCTGCAGATGCAAATAACCTGCTTGTCTTAAACGTGGGGCCACAGAATTTAATATACCTGCAGCCGGGTACTATAACCCCGGCAACGACTTCATATAGCGTGCAGGTGGGCACACTTACTTACTGGTTTAAAGTTGTCTGTGAGCCAACTTATCAGCCTTATACGCTTCATTTCTTAAATAAATATGGTGGGTTTGAAACCAAGATATTCAGCAAGGTGAGCCACAATACCATAGACATTGAGCGCAAAGATTTTGGCAAACTCCGCTACCAGGTAGGAAGCGATGGCATTCCTTTTTACAAAACAGCCAATAAAGTATACAACGAAAGCCGGTCTACCTATTCGGTTCAATATGTAGAAAAGATGAGCCTTAATTCCGATCTACTTCCGGATGATGAATATATCTGGCTGCAAGAATTGATTATTTCACCCATGGTATACCTGGAGGACGGCGGATATTTTTTCCCATGTGTTATTGCTGCCAATAACTACGAGCAGAAGAAAAATGTGAACGAGGATGTATCAAACCTGACCATCGATATTGAATTCGGCAATCAGCTAAATGCACAATACAGATGATAACCGAAATATTCGTACAAGGAAAAAGACTCGACATTAATGCTGATATCAGCAGCCTGTTGACATTTGCAATAGATGATGTAAAAGAGTTTGCCAGCAGGCAGACTACTTTCAGTAAAACAGTTGTAATACCCGGAACAGCAAATAACAATGCCATCTTTGGTAACATTTTTGAACTGGGTCAGGCAAATCCGTATTATCCAAATACCGATAATATTGGATACAATTTCAATGCTGCCAAGTCCGCAAGCTGCATAATATTTCAGGACAATCTCCAAACGTTTAAGGGGAGCATGCGTTTGCTGGAGATTGATAAAGACCGCGAAAGAATTGAATATGAAGTGGCTCTAAATGGGGATCTTACCACATTAAACGTTGCCCTGAGTTCAGGGTATTTAAGCGACCTGGACTTTTCAGCATATGATACAACCTATGATGCGACTGCAATAACGAACAGTTGGGATGCGGCACCTGGCAGCGGATTGTATTTTCCTTTAATCGACTATGGCAGTTACTCAGTGGGAAAACATAATTGGGATATACGAACCTTCCGGCCGGCATTGTACGTAAAAGAGTATATAGATAAAATGTTTGCAGCCGCCGGCTTCCGGTATACCTGTGACCTTTTTAATACTACCAGATTTAAAAAACTCATCATTCCCCACAATCAAAAAAAGCTTTCAAAAAAGGGCACCCTCCTGGCTCTTGCTAAAACGACAACCGGCTATAGCATAGACATTGCAGCGCATTCTGGCACAGGTATTCCGTTAACCTATGATTCTTTTACCGGTACCGATTTTAGCCTTATTAGCTCGCAGGATATTCAATATAATGCGGCAACTCCCATTTTCGTAAACCTGACCGTAATTGTAAAGGGAACGTACCATGGGAATGCCATTGAAATAAGTTTATTCCAAAACAATCCTTCTGTTCTACCGATATTATTACAGACGCTTTCGTTGCCGACGGATGAACCTGGGCCCGGAGTAATTGATGTTTTGTTTAATGTGTCAGGTGTTTCCATAGTTACTAATACACAATTTGAGGTTTCAATTGCATCGAACGTTGCCTTTGACTATGACGACGCCTTTGTGGATATTAGTGAGGCGTCAGTTTTAGTATCCGCGCCAGCGTCCACAACTATTAACGTAAACCCTGGGGATACCATTTTAATAAATGATTCCATTCCCCAAAACGTCAGGCAAATTGATTTCCTGATGGGGATTGTGCAACTTTTTAACCTTTATGTTTATGAAGACAGGTTTGATGAGAGAATGATTTTGATATCCCCATTCGTTGATTTTTATTCTACCGACTCGTCAAATGCCGTCGATTGGACCTATAAGCTAAACAGAAACAAGCCGCTGAAAATAAAGCCATTGTCGGAACTAAACAGTAAGATATACAACTTCAATTACAAGGATGATTCCGATTATTTTAATGACCTATACAAAAAGAGGTATAACGAAGGTTATGGTTCCTACACATTCGACAGTGAATTTGAATTTGCAAGTCAGAAAAGTAAACTTGAAATAATCTTTGCGTCTAGCCCGCTTGTTGGTTATGCCGGTGAAGAAAAAATATATTCTACCATCTTTAAAAGGTCCGGCTCTGCCTCATCTCCAGTTGAGGAAACAGTTGATAGCGTCATAAGAATAATGCAGACAAAAAAAATAACCGGTGTTGCCAGCTGGGATATTAAAGCAGGCCCGGCAGATGCAGGTACCGTGCTGGCGTCATTAACCAGTTATGGATATGCCGGCCACCTGGATGACCCCGATGCCCCCACCAATGATTTAAATTTTGGAGTATTGCACGAGTTGTTTTTTACACTGACCACGGGAGACCTTACCAAGACACAGTTCAATCTTTACTGGAGTTCTTACATGGCGGAGATTACCGACAAAGACAGTAAACTATTGACTGCAAAATTCTACCTGACACCCAAAGATATCTTTGATCTTGATTTTTCAAAATACGTGTACCTGGATGGGGTATTGTTCAGGCTGAACAAAATCACCGATTACAATGCCACCATTCCGTCAGACTGTGAGGTGCAATTATTGAAAGTCATAAACACCATTTATTGATGAACCACTGGAATAAAATATCGCTCTATAAATATCAGCAGATAAATGAAATCAGTGAGCGCAAGGGCGTGCCGGATTTGGACAAGACGCTTTTCTGCACATGCATTGCTTTTGATATGACCGAATATCAGCTTGACAACGCCGGTATGAAAAAAGTGGGTAAGCTGCTCAACCAGATTTCAAAAATATTCAGCAGCCCATTCGTTCCTGTAACCAAAAAAAGAATAGGTAAATATGCCATTAACTATGATGCAGGTGCCATGACCTTTGGCCAATATATTGAGTTGTCGCATTATCAGTCTGCGCCTATTGTCAATGCGCAAAAAATGCTGGCTACGGTTTGCCATAGCTATGTCGATTGGCTCATGAAAATATTCAGTAAACAGAAAGCTGTAGAGAGAAGGGTAAGGCTACATGAAAAAAGGGCTGCCTATTTTTTGAAGCAGCCAATTACCGAGGTGATGGGTAGTCTGCAGTTGATAAGGGAAAGAAAAAAAGAATTGGACAATCAGTATAAAGGGTTGTTCGGCCTGGATACAAGCGTGCATGCCGAGTCTGCTCAGTCCGATATGTTTAACAAAAGATACGGTTGGATTTACGCTGCCTCCCAGGTTGCAGAATATGAGCGGATAAAGTTGGAAGAGGCTTATGGTCTTCCTGTCAGGCAGGCATTTCACGATCTAATGTTCTTAAAAGCCAAGGGCAAATACGAAGCGGAAATGGCAAAGAAAAATGCTCCTTCATTAAATAATAATATTCCCAACAATGGCAGATAATCAAGTTATAGGCGCAACCCTCAAAGTGGACGCATCAAGCACGGTGACGGCCTCAAAATCTGTCAAGGAACTGAAGGATGAGATAAAGCAGTTACAGAAAACTTTTGAGAATACAAAAGCCGGCACAGCCGACCAGGCCACAGCATTTAAGAATCTGAAAGCAGCTCAGGATCAGCTGAAAGCCAGCACAACAGAATTAAATAAAACAGCTCAGGGAACTTCTGAGCATTTTAAAAACATAAAGGAAGGATTGGCTCAAACCAGTCCCGCATTGACTGGTGCAACGGAGGGGGCCAGTAAGTTTAATGTCATGCTGAAGCTGTTGGCAGCAAACCCTATTCTTGCTATTCTGACTGCTATTGTAGCGGTGTGCACGTTAATTTACAAAGCGTTCACCAACACATTCGAGGGTGGTGAAAAGGTGGAACAAGTTTTTGCCGGTATCAAGGCCGTAGGCCAGGCGTTACTTGATAGCCTGGATAAAATTGCCAGCTCAATTATTAAACTATTCAAGTTTGATTTTTCAGGAGCCATAGCGGATATGAAAGCGGTGGGTGATGCTGCCGCCAATGCTTATTCTAAAATGGCCAATCTTACAAAACAGGCACAGGAGCTGAAGCGCGAACAATCGCAGAATGATTTGGAACAGGCGGAGAGACAAAAAAAGCTGGCGATACTTCGCGAGGAGGCCAGCGATGATAGCGTGCCACTGGCTAAACGCAAAGCGGCATTGAAGGAACTGAAAGATGAAGCCGAAAAAAACGCAAAAGAGGATGTTGACCTCGCCAAGAGAACTTCAGAAAATAAAATCGCCCAATTAACTCTTGAAAAGGATGGCGCCAAAAAGAATCTGAAGGAGATAAATGATGCTAAGATTGAGGCCATAAAAGTAGAAACGGACAACGCCAATGAACTGCGCAGGATTGATAAGCAATTGACCGCCGCCAATAAACAGGAGCTGGCTGAAAGAAAGGAAGCTGAAAAAGCAGCCACGGAAGCGGCGAAAGCTGAGCGCCAGAAACTGGTTGAGTTCACCAATAAGCTTTTAAAAATAACTCAGGAAAACGAGCTGGCCACACTAAAGGATGGTTATGATAAGGAGCTCAAACAGCTACAGAATAAAATCGCCGATGAGAAGCGGGCCAATGTCGTTTCTTTTCAGGATAAAAAAATAACCCGGGCACAGCAGGCTGAACTTGACGAAGCATTGCAGAAACAATTTGATTCACAAAAAGCAGCGCTGGATGATAAGCACAATAAGGAAATTCAAAAAAAGGAAGCTGATTTCCAGAAAGAACTTTCTTCTATCACCCAGAAAACGAGGCTGGATGGGATTACCGATGCCCGCAAGGCAGAGTTAGTACAGCTTGAAATTGGCTATCAGGAAAAATTGCAGCAGGCTATTGAGCATTACAAGGATGATAGTGACAAACTGCAGCAGATAAAAACGGCGCTTGATGCCCAGTTAAAAGCAGAGCAGGATAAGGCCCAGGCTAAATTTAAAAAAGAAGATGATAAGAAAAAATTTGAACTGGCTGAACAGGAGCAGAAAGCCATCATTGAAAAAAGAAATTTTGATTTTGAAGGCAAACTGGCGGCAGCGCAAGCCGAACAGGATTTGGTAAAACAGGCTTTTGACAATAAAGTAATTACGGAACTTGAATATAATACCAAAGTTGCCGCGCTTGCTGATGCAAGAAAAACAATAAGGGATGCGGAAGCGCAGCACAATGCACAAGTGGCCGGAGCAATAGCCGGCGGACTGGAAACGCTGGCTGGTGTTGCAGGAAAGCAAACAGCAATCGGTAAGGCGTTATCTATTGCGTCCACGACTATCAATACTTATCAGGCTGCCATTGGCGCATTCAAGGGTATGGTGACTACTATACCCGGACCCGTAGGTATTGCATTGGGAGCCGTAGCAGCTGCCGGCGCAATAGTTACAGGTATAGCCGCTGTTAAAAAAATTGTATCAGTTCAAATCCCCGGCCAGGGTGGGGGAGGTGGTACAACGCCAACAGGATTAACACCACCGGCAGCACCCGTCGCACCTACACAAACAAACACCACGCTGGATTCAAAAAGTTTGAACAGCATCGGCAATGCTGCAAGTCGTGTATATGTTCTGGATAGCGATGTGCAGAACAACCGTGAAAGGGATGAGCGTTTGAACCGTCAAGCCCGGCTCGGTGGATAGTTATTGCAGTTCAAAAATATCAGAAGTAATTTTAGTTCCATCCGTTTTTGTAAAAACAAAAAAATAGGAGGCACCACGCGTGTAATCGCCCACATGGTCATACATGGTGTATTTGCCGGTCACAGGCTTGTAAACACTGGCCCTTTTCAAATTTGGCACTTCATATAAATCTAATCTGGAAACATAATTACTGTCTGCAATCAGGCTAACATCAAAGGCTGCACTTTCGTTTGCGCCTGCGTACACAGGGTATGCTTTAACGGATACAATAGAGGGTTCGCCAGCCACCGCTGACCGACTAGCAACCTGTTCATTTTCTTTTTTGCATGATGAAAAAGAAACTATTGCGACTACGATAAATGGTATAATTTTTTTCATTCCATAAAGTACAGAAAATTCTGAACAATATGCAATACCCGGTTAGTGGTAATAGCTAAATATTAACGTTTCAGATAGCTAAATGAAACAGAATCTGGTAAAAGCTATTTACCAGCATGGAGCTGCAGATTTACAAAGCACAAATAGACCCTGCTTTCAATTCTGATTTAGAGGTCAATTTTATCGGACTGGTTGACCGTCCCGCCATCGAGCGCAATTTCCAGGCGTTCAAAGCCAATGAGCATAAGGCGCACTTTGTTATCAATGAAGAAAAAAGAATAGTCAGCGGCCCTGCTATGGTTGCCGATATGCCGCTTTATCGTAAAGATGACCAGCTGGGTGAATATTATGTGGTGTTTGATAAGCCCACCATTCAGAGCATAGTTGAAAAATTCTCCGCCAAAGGATACTTAAAAAATTTCAATCTCTTCCACGACGAACAACAGCAGGTTACAGATGTGACCATATTCAATTCTTTTGTTTCGGATAATGCTATGGGTGTGATGCCGCTAAAAGGATTTGAAGATGTGGCTGATGGTAGTTGGTTTATATCAGCAAAAATAAATAATGCTGATGTGTGGGAAAAGGTGAAAACCGGACTGATAAAAGGTTTCAGCGTAGAAGGGTTATTCAATTATATCCCGGTAAAAATGTCTGCCAATTCTCCGGCAAGCAAATGGAATCTCCTCGAAAAACATTTTGGAACTGAGTACGCCGATAAAATTTTTGAGGCGCTAAGTGAAACATATTCCCAACAATAATATTTACCAGTATGAATGCAAAAGAAAAAGCTAAAGAACTTCTTGCAAAAATAAAAGCAGCGTTTGATGTAACACCCGCTGCGCCGCCGGCTACACCTCCTCCTGCAGCACCTGCCCCGCCAGCCGTTCCTGACGGAACAGTTTTCACTTTACAGGATGGCACACAGATATCCATTGTGATGACAGGTGATATCCCCGCTGTTGGTGATAAGGTTTCTATCAATGCGCTTCCTGCCCCTGCCGGCGACTTGGTATTGGCTGATGGTTCAATAATTACTTGTGATGCATCCGGTGCAATCACAGCTTATACACCTATAGCGCCGGTAACAACCGATGTTCCTGCGCAGGCCGCAACACCTCCCGCTACTCCGCCACCAGCCGCTCCCACAACGCCTCCTGCTAAACAACAGGTAACCGCTGCGCAGATGGCTGATATGATGACAAAGTTTGCTGTTGGTACGCCCGAAGAAAGGCTCACCAATCTGGAGCTGATATCAAAAGCTTTAATGCAGAGTGAATTCGGCTGGCAGATAATGGAACAACAACGCCTGGCAGATACAAATGCAGCCATCGCCATTTACAACAACACGTTGAAAATGGAATCTCAAAAAATTACTGACCAGAAAGAAGTGATTGACCGTCACGAAAAAACAATCAAAGATCTTTTTGAGCTGGTGGAAATATTGGTGAATGAACCCGGCTCTGAACCAAAAACGCTTCATGACGCAAAGAAGGAAAAATTCCTTGATAAGAAAGAAGCGAACCTGCAGAGACTGGCTGATGCATTCAAGAAAATGAAAAAAGAAGCACACACTGAACCCGCATAAATCAAACTGAAGAATAAATCTTTTCAATCTTAAAATCAAAATCTTATGGCCTTAGATATTTCAACCCTGGTAGACTACGTAATCGAAAACGAAAACGAGCTCATCACCAGATCGATTTTCAGTGGAAAAACCGCTGACTTGATTGCCGCTGAAGGCAATGTAATGACAGGTGTTAAGTTCGCCGAAACCATCAACGTATTGGCTACCGATGCTATTTTCCAAAGTGGCGTTGGTTGTACAAGGGTTTCCAGCGGTACCACATCCCTTACTCAGCGTAAGGTGACCGTTGGTGAAGTTGCCGTTGTTGAAGATATCTGCGTAAAGACCCTGAACAAAAAATACATGAGCAAGAAGCTCGCTGCAGGTAGCCGCGCGGAAGGCCAAACAATTCCTTTTGAAAAGGAATATACCGACCTTAAATCAGGCACCATCGCTGAACAATTGGAGGTGGCTATCTGGCAGGGTGATACAACCAGCCTGAATGCTAACCTCAGCAGATTTGATGGTTTCATCAAACTGATTGATGCTGCTGCCGTTGCAGTAAATGCCAATCAAACTGCTTATAATGGTACAGGCGCTATCGCTACCGGTACTGGCATTATCTCCACAAACGTGAAGGCGATTGTGAACTCTATGTGGCTTGCCCTTCCTGCAAGGATACAGGGTAAATCCGATGTCCGCATTTTCGCAGGCTGGGATACATTCCAAAAATTCGTTGCTGCTTATACCGACCAGAACCTTTTCAATTTCGCTCCCAAAGGTTCTGAAGTTTCAGCTGAGAATGGCGAAATAATCATACCTGGTACCAATTACAAACTGACCGCTGTTCATGGTCTGGATGGTACCAACCGTTTGTTTGGTATGAGAACAAGCAACATGTTTGCCGGTGTGGATATGGAAAATGAAGAAGAAAAATGGGAGATACTTCCTGACCAGTTCAAAAACTACCTGCGTTTCGATGCCGAGTTCAAATACGGTGTAAACGTAGCCTTCCCTGACGAAATCACTTCTTTCAAATTAGTTTAATAAACAGGCCGGCTAACACCCGGCCTTTAACATATTCGCTATGGCCAATTGCGCATTAACCCAGGATTATAGTTTCGGATGTGACGTTGGTACCGGTGGTACCAAAGAGCTTTATCTGATAGAGCTAAACAATGTGATATCGATGACTGAAAGCTCAGGTACCATTGTTGACATTACCAAAGGCACTGGAAAAATATTCCGCAAATACCAGTTGGTGCAGGAGACTGCCAACTTCGAAGAAGCCATTGTTGGTAACCGCCAGAACGGTACTATCTACTACGACCAGAAAGGCACCATCGTCTTGAATAAACAACAGGTAGCCGTAAGGAATGAAATTCTACTGCTGGCCAAAAACTATTTAATTGTTGTTATTAAAGATAACAATGATACCTACCGGCTTTATGGCCGTCAATACGGGATGCGTGTTGAAACGGGTGCGGCTACTACCGGTACAGCCTGGGGCGACCGTAATGGCTATACACTAAACTTCAGTAGCAAAGAACCTGAGCTGGCGCCATTCGTAGACCCTGCTATTATTTCATCCCTGCAGGATGACAACATCGTGATAACATTTGATACATCACTGGAATTCTCAGGCAGCACTTCTGATAGCGCATCCGGTGTGGGTGGAACTGTGGGCTCAATAGATGCCGACCAGTTATTTGAATTCAATGCAATTGCCTCACCATTGGGTACGCCACAATCCATGACCATTAAAGTGGGTGGCGTGACAGAACTGGTAATTGATTACCCAACCGATTATTCTGGTGCAGCATTCAGGTATACTGATAAAGTTGGTGTTGAACATACAGGAGTATTTACTAACGGAACCGTTTCGTTTTAATTGATTTTCCTATGGCTAACAATATAAAAGGGAATGCTCCAAATGCAGTTGTCGCAATGGCAACTGTTTCTTTTACCGGTGCCGGAATCACCGGCTCAAATACTTCTATTATTTACCTGGTGGATAATCCGTTAAAATCTTATATACCAGGCCGCAGTATTAACGCTATTACCGGTTTCGAAGAAGGCCTCGGATATTATCTTGTTGCCAAGACGGATATGGATCTTAGCGCTTATTTAATTCCACCGGTGCCCGCATTAGCTCAATTGGCAACCCCTGGAAGCTTTACTGCAACACCTGGTGATACTCAAAACGTTTTGGATTGGGCCAATGTAACAAGCGCCACCAGCTATATAGTTGACCGTGCTACGAATGTTGGATTCACAACAGGAGTGGCTTTGGGAATTTATACAGGTAGCACTTCTGCTTATACCGATACCGGCCGTACCAATGGCGTGCAATATTTCTATCGCGTACGCGCTACAGCCGCGGGATTCGCAGACAGCGCCTATGCAACAGCAAATGCAACGCCTACCTCTGGAACCATTACGTTGGTGGACAAGACATTTAGTGATGCAACAGGCTGGACTTTTGCAAATGATGGTTTATCAACGGGCGACCTTTCCCGTGTAGATACTACAGATGGTGGTGTATCAAAAGCGCACTTTAAGTCAGATGTAAATACTATGTATGCAACATTAGATGCCGGACTGCCAGGAGTAACACCGGGCGATCAGTTAAGGCTCACTGTTGTGGCAAACGTAATAACTCCAAACACAGTTAATGCGTCTCCAAACGTTTATTTTTTCGCAGCATCAACTGTTCAGGGCTCACGGTATTTTGCGAATTTAGTTACCGGAACAAATACTATTGACATTGATACAACAGGATGGACAACATCTGGTTTAGGCGTTGCAATTGAATTATATCACGAGCCGACCGGTTCAGTTTTGCTGGAAGCGTATATCAGGTCTATTAAAATCGAGAAATTGTAATCGCAATGGAATTAATAAACGCGCTGCGGTTAACTCAAGGACTTTTTAACGCCACTGAATATGGGGCTTCCCCCTCTAACACAGAGGCTCAAAATACAACAGCATTCTCAGCAGCGCTTACCGCAATCATTGCTAATGGTGGCGGTATTTTATTTATACCACGTGGTCTTTACCTGGGTAAAATTTCTATTCCTGCTATCTCTGGTACAAGCTGGCTGAGCATTACTGTAATGGGAGAAAGTCAGCCCGTTACCGTTTTTGGAACAATCGGAACTTTTACGCTGCCAAATAATGGAACAATAATTAAAAGCAACAATACCGCGTACGGGGCAGTGGTAAAGGCTGAACAAAACACAGCACCAGGTAACTATATGGGGTTTTCGTCTATCCATGTTTCATTGCTTAATCTGGAAATAAGGACCGCAAACAATCCGGCTATTCATGGCGTAGATTTAAACTATGCCCAGCAAATGAGTGCAGAAAATCTGTTCATCAACAACAGTCTATATAGCCCGGAAAGCTCTGACCCTACAAATGCTAAGGTTGGCTTGATTACTCCAGCAGTAAACAATGGCGCATTAACCAGGCTGCAGAATATTGTAATTTCAGGATACCACAGCGGAATCTTCGTAAACGAGCATACAAATGGAGATAATATAAATATTGTTTGCTGCCGGCATGGATTGAACTTTCAAGCCAATGGGCATGCATCTTCTTTTTTCAGATATGGTGCTTACCGAAATACAAACAACATAACTGTTTCAGGAGCCCACCGGTTTGGCATATTCCAAATGAATATTGAGCATGCAAATGTGGATACTCAAACCGATTCAAATAATATTTGGCAGGTTACCGCCTATGATATTAATGACCCTTCTAACCTGGGCAAATGCAAAAAAATAAATTATGCAGTTGTAAAAGGGGATGTTGGCCCGGATACCACATTTACAAAAAACGGCGGCACTGGTATTACTTGTGAAGAAATAGCATAAAAAGTAATCATGGCAGTAGTAACCATAGGCGGTGAGGCAGTTACCTACAATTCCGAAATTGTTTATTACGGAGGGTCATCAAATATTTTTGGCGGCCGTCCCAATGTTGCCGTTGCCTGGGCAAGTGGATCTTTTATAGATGCCGGCATAAACGAATCCAATACCGCCATCATTTACGAAGTTGACTCACCTACAAAGTCTTATGTTCCCGGCCGGTCAATAAACGGCGTTACCGCTTTCACCAGAAATAAGGGCTATTATATTATTGCCAAAATAGATATGGACTTATCACAATACACCTCTCCCCCCCTCCAATAGTACTCTCCCTCAGTCATTTTGGAAACAGAATGCGGCTTTTTCTATTTACCAGTATATGCTGGAATTCAAACTGGATGATACCGCCGTGGAATTGGTTCTTACGCTCACAGAAAATGTGACTATAGCCAATCCATTTTACCTGTTTGTTTTTACTCATGTGTTGACAAAAGACGTGGTGGCATTCGTCAAATCCACAGCAGATGATCAAAGCTTTTACAGCGAACGGTATAACATGTTCACAATTGATGCCTCAGTACTCTTTGCAGGCATGCAACCCGGCGAATGGCATTACACAATTTATGAGCAGGCAAATGATATCAACCTGGACCCGCTGCTGGCCGTTGCAGAATTAGAATTCGGCAAAATGATTTTAGACAGGGCTACTGAGTTTGAATTTACAAAATACGATTCACCAACAAGCTTCAAAACATACAATGGCTGAGACAGTAGATATACCACATGAAGTTGTTTCTTCAGGCGAACCAGGCATTATTGTCTTGAAATTTGCTGACAGTAAAATTCCTGTCTTCAAAGAAAGCAAGAATAAAGACTACATAAAATATGGAGAGGACAACCGCTACCCGGAATACTTGACTTTTCTGTATAACAAATCTGCCAAGCATAATGCCATCTTAACCGGCAAAGCCAATTACATCTTTGGTGAAGGGTATGAAAACGGAAATATGGTGATTAACCGGCTGGGGGAAACGCTGAACGATATTTCAAAAAAGGCAATTCTGGATGTGCGTATATATGGCGGCTTCAGGCTTGAAATTATCTGGAATCAGAACAGGAGGGTTTCAGAAATCTATCATGTAGATTTTACCAGCATCCGCACCGGTAAAGAGGGTGGTTATTATTATAAGGAAAACTGGGGCCCTGCCAACCGGGAAGAAGAAGAACCCATCCCGTCATTTAATCCGGGCAAGCCTGTAGGCTCTCAGATTTACGCCTACGATGAATACAGGCCCATGATAAGGTATTATCCTTTGCCTGATTATATCGGCTGCAACAACTATGTAGAAACGGATATTGAAATCAGCAAGTATTATTTGTCTGCCATCCGCAATGGCATGAATCCGTCAAAACTGATACAGTTCTTTAAAGGAGAGCCCACGGAAGAAAAGAAAAGAGAAGTGGAAATGCGGATGCAAAAGAAATTTGCAGGCTCTGAAAATGCCGGTAAATTCTTACTTGTTTTCAATGATGCCAATAGTGTTAACCAGACGGTGAAGGTGGATGACCTATCCGGTAGTGAACTGGATAAGATGTTTGTGGAGTTGAACAAAACTTGCCAGCAGGAAATCTTCTCAGGGCACCTGGTTACAAGTCCCGCTTTATTCGGAATAAAAACCGAAGGGCAACTCGGTGCCACGCAGGAATTAAAAACAGCATACGAAATTTTCATCAACACATACGCAAAGCCAAAGGCCAATGATTTTGATAAAGAAATAAATTATTTGTTCTCCTATTCCATGTGGCCGGGTGCTTACAAGCTCAAACAAACAGATCCCATCGGTATTCAATTCGATGTAAAGGATATAGTGAATTCGCTTCCAAAACAATTTGTATTTGAAAAATTGGGCATTCCACAAGACTTGTGGGCGCTTCCAAATATCGGTTCTGACAATAAGCCTTCCGATGGAACGGTCCCTGCTGATGTTACAAAGCCCGTTAATACACCAGCCCCTGCGGCTCCCGTTGCACCTGGTGAGGCTACAGCGATGGCGAACGATAATATTAAAAACCTTTCAGCGAAACAGCATCAGCAGTTAATGCGCATCATCCGCCAATATGGAAAGGGCCAGTTGAACCAAGCCCAGGCTACAACGCTTTTAAGAACAGGATTGGGATTAAGTGACGCTGATATAAACAGCATCCTTGGCATACAGCCAGCACCAGCCGCAATGGCTGCAGTGGATAATCTGGATGCCATTGTTGCCATGTTTGATGCATGCGGCGAAGCCAAAGCAGACTTTGAGGTATTAAAATCTAAAAAAGTTTGTTTTTCCAGTGAGCTCGAGGCAGAAGCGGATGAAGAGGTTTTCATGCAAGAGGCTTTTAAAACATACGACGTCACCTATACTGAAGACCAGATTTTGGAGATGATTAAAAAGGACCCCAAAGTAACATCTGAAGTTATTGCGGAAGCTATCGGTCAGACCAAGGCGTATGTCGATGCTAAGATTGCCAATCTCACACAACGCGGTTATTTGGAATCTACAACTGAGACAATTGGTGAAGATGAAGTAATCAGCAGAAATATTCCCAAAGAGCTTGACATAACCACGCCACCGCCTACAGCTAAAACACCGCCGGTTCAAATATTTGTAAAGTACAGCTATGAAGTAAAACCAGGCATAGGCCCGGCCATTATACCCACCAGCCGGCCTTTCTGCATAAAGATGATAAAACTCGACAGGCTTTATTCAAGGGCTGAAATTGAAAACATTTCTCAACGCCTTGGCTATTCTGTTTTTGACCGCAAAGGCGGATGGTGGGGTCACAACCCCGAATGCAGGCATTTATGGAAAAGTAACATAGTAGTAAAGAAAAAATAATGTCAGAAAATATATTACTCATATCGGACACAATGATAAAGGAGCGGACGGTCATCCATGGCAACATCGACCCTAAGCTCATCTACCCTGACATTAAAGTGGCGCAGGACATGTATATCATGCCTATCCTGGGCACTAACCTTTACAACAAATTGCAATCTCTTATTTCTACTGATAAGATGAAGGATGCTGAAAATGTCAACTACAAAGACCTTATTGATAAATACCTGGTGGATGCGCTCATGTACTATACGCTGTCGGAGTTGCCGACAACTATTTCCTATCAATTCTGGAATAAAGGTGTTTCCAGAAAAATCGGCAATGATACAGAGCTGCCAACCATGAGTGAGCTGATAGACCTCAGCAACAAATATAAAAACAGGGCAGAGTTCTACGCGCAGCGACTTCGCCTGCGGATTATTGACAAGGCGCCAACCTGGTATCCTGAATATCTGAATCCGGGCAATACCATTGATACGGTAACGCCTGAGCAAAGAAATTTTACTTCGCCAATTTATTTGGGCGACAGCGACGGTATTGATAATCCTTATTGTAACAAGGGTGGCTTTAACGGCCAACCATATAAAGATTAATAAATGGGAAAGAGTACGAGTAAAAAAAATGAAGAGAAGCTTCGACTGTTTTTAGCGAAGCAAACCAAAGAGGTTAAAAAAACTGATAAAAAGAAAAAGCCATGACGCTCAACCAGGTGATAGCGCGGATTAAAAAAATATGCCTTGCACATAAGCAGGTACGGAGCTTTTACCGTGGCTTCTCCCAAGATCTTCTTGCAGATAAAACAAGAAAATATCCTGCAGCTTTCCTGGAAGACAGTTCAGGGTCAATAAACATAGCTGGCAAGGCAGCCACATTTAATTACAGGCTTTCTCTGTTTGACCTGGTGCATGTTGCATCCGATACCAAAACAAACGAACAGGATGTAGATAGCGATATGGTAAGTGTTGCCATGGATATTATCGCGCAGTTCAATCATCCAGGTTGGGATGACTGGAGAATCAGCGTTGAGAATAATCTTAACCTGGTAATCTCAGAAGGCAATGACGATATGTATGGAGGCTGTACAATTGACTTTTCTGTTAGCATCCAATTCAAACAGAACGTTTGCGCCATCCCTTCCGAAGTATTCTTTGAAACCGGCAATGAGGAACTGCAGAATATTTATGATATCACCTATATAGGGCTGGGAACGGAAGGGTCAACGTTATCGGTGCCACAGGTTTCGGGCAACAAAATATTGTTTATAAAAAGAGGTGACACCCCAATTTATAAAGTTTCGAACAACCCTTCGCCCACAGAATATACATGGGATGGGTTGGTCATTGGTTTGGGATCACCGGTGAATACAGGCGAAAAATTTTTAATCCTTTATAGCGGCAATATATGAGCAATGTTTTTGCAAATCAGCCAAATGTTGTATTAGCGAAAGGAGATATTTCTTTTGATGATGCCGGCATAACTGCTGATAACGTTGCCATCATTTATAAAATCGATAATCCGATTCAAAGCTTTGTGCCTGGAAGAGACATCAATGGTATTTCAGGATTTGAGAACGGTAAGGGATATTATTTAATCCCAAAAATCGACATGGATATTACCGCGATTGCAGCTCCGCCTTTGCCCTCTGCAGCTACCGCATTACCCGCACCAGGAGGAATGATTGCAACAGCCGGAGACAGCCTTGTGACAGTAGATTGGAATACGGTTACAGGCGCGACTCTTTATATACTTGACCGGGCCATCGATGCTGGCTTTACCACCGGCGTGTCATTAGCACTATATATTGGCCAGGCGCTGGAATTTATTGATAATGGCCTTACCAATGGTACTCAATATTTCTACCGGGTAAGGGCAATTGCATCAGGATACTTTGATAGCAGTTATGCAACAGCCAATGCAACACCTGCCGTGCCTGTTGTTACTATTCTTCACGGCGGCCATACCATGCTTTCGTGGACTGAAAATATCGCAGATAAGCAGGCTTATATTCAGGACATGAAAGATTTGGGTCTTAATTGGATTCAACTTTTTTCAGACATCTTCGGCAGTGATTATCCCGCAAGGCTAACTCATATGATGGATGCTGCGCAGGCAAAAGGCATTCCTGCGCTCGCACAAATAAGCCAGACGGCCAGTCGCACAGACAGGGTGAATATGGCATTGGCGGCCTTCGCGCATCCGGCATGCTGGAAAATAAACAACAAACCATGCTTCCAGATATATTATGGAACAGTCACCAGCTATAATGACTTGGTAACAGACCTGGCCTCTGCGGGATGGGCCCGGAATACATACTTCTTATTCGCCAATCCTTTCTATGCACATTTTAATGGAACGAGCTGGCAAGAAAATTATTCTTCTTATCCCGAAAGCCAGGCCGCCGTCGGTCACGCATTGGATAGCGGATGGGATGGCATCATTCCTTTTTCAGTGGACCGCGGAACAACCGATGCCGCCATGCGTCAAAATATTATCAACGAAAATACATGGGTGGCGCAAGAGGCTTATTCAAGGGGCAAAATTGCTTTCGCCGGCTTAAGCGCCAATTATTTCAATGCTGCTGTGCAGCAGACCTCAATGAGCTTCTCTGCACTTGATGATGTAATGAATGCGATGCTGGCTTTGCCAAGTGCCCAACGGCCTATTGGCTATTGCTGGACTACCATGAATGATTACCAGGAATGTTCCAGTGTAGGACCGCAGCCGGTACCATCATCAACAGGCCTCAGCTATTACCCACCACAAGGCAGCAATTATGTTTTCGGTGGTCCGTCAAATACTGACCCCACACTTGACAGGACCGGTGCTATTAAATTCATTGCCCCTCATATCGCAGCTGCGCGCAGTAATGGAATTGTGGCTATCACTGCAGATAAAATGTTTGCATGGTATTCATTGCACCCGAGCACAGTTTCAGTTGGCAGCACTATATTGGCGCCTTATTCAAGTTACCCGTCTCAGTATACGCAATCGTGGTGGAATGCTTCGCCGTTTTCATCAGTTCCAGCGTGGGTGGCCGCTGGCAAGTATCCGAAATTCGACACTATAAGGATGGCAGCTCATTTAACCGCCCCTGCCAAGTTGAAAATAAATGGCACGCTTTCCTCCACAACATTTGGAGCCGGTGTTGCATTCTTTGAAATACCTATCGCATTGGGCGTGCCCACATTTGCCATCAACCGTTCTGGCGTAGACGTTGCCACAGCACCAGGACCTCAGACTATCGTTAATAGCCCTGTTCCCGGTGGATGGAAGCAAATGGTTGTAGAAGTAATTGCAGGTGGGGTAAGTAGTGATATTGTCGTACAGGATGATTTTAATTATACAGCCTCTAACCTAATTGGTGTAACACCGGCACCCATTGGCGTCTCTGCATGGGCTGCTTATTACAATGATGGTACTATTGGAGCTGATGGAGCCAATCTCTATCATACCGGAAGCGGCAACGATATTTATTTTACCGCCGGTACCAATAATGCGCATGAATATGAATTCAAAATATCTGCACTGGGCGGTTCAGGTTATTGCCGGCCATTGTTTAAAAAGACGGGAAATGATTTTGCATACCTGGACCTTTACCCTGGTGGCTCTATCGGTCAGATTATTTCTACTGTTGATGCATCTATCACCCCACACAACATCAGCTCATTTAGCGTGAATGATATCATCATTGTAAGGGTGAACGGGCAAAGTATTACCATCCTGCAAAATGGAGTTCAGAAGGCAACAGCAACAATTAATAACTCACTCACCGGCAACGCGATTGGGTTCTACTATTTCGGTAGCAACGGAATCAAATTCGATTACATCAAGGTCACAAAAATTTATCCATAGCCATGCGAAAGATGATGACAAATATCAGCCAATCAAATATCCGCGCAGTCCTGGCAGTTATGATAATATCAGGGTCTTACGTTTTTATTATTTTATTGCTTTTCATCGCGATACCACCGGCAAATAAAGACGTTATACAAATATTGGGGACATCAATTATCAGCACCAGTGTAGGAGGTGTGATTGGTTTTAATTATGCAGCAAGTAAAATGGAGAGTGATAAGGCAAAAAGTATACAGGAAAATCTGCAGAATCCGCCGCCATCGCAAACTATTGTAGAGACAAAAACGACTGAGGTAAAATGAAAAAGTATATCGACAATCAGATTGCATGGCTTAAATCGAATATGGATGCGGAAATAAAGTCTGTGCGTTCGGCCGTTGATAAAGTGGAAGGAACCAACCGTGAAGCGGTAAGCAAAGTAGAAGCAACCAACAATCAAAAGTTTGAAGCGCAGAACGAATGGCGGCAGCAGTATAAAGATCAAACATCAACATTTGTAACCCGGCGCGAACTATGGGCAGCGGTACTGGCAATACTTGCAATAGTGGTTTCAGCGATTGCATTAGTACTAAAAAAATAATAGGTACACCCTTTGTATTACTTCTTAAAAAATTATGCGACACATAGACATGCACCATACAAACACAGATGACGTTTTTAGTTTCGTAATCGGAATAATAGTTTGGGGGATAAGCAGCTTCCTTATTAAGCTCCTGCGCGTTGACATATCAGCGTGGGTACCGCCATTCATTTCTATTTTCTCCGCATTTACAGCAGGCTTTATGTCAATGTGGGGAAAAGATGTTTATAAGGCATGGAAGCAAGGGAGAGGAAATAAAAAAAAGTAGTATAACAATGACAAGATATGAGTGATAACACCTACAATTTAATTACTGCGTAAATACTAATTTTAATGCGTGAATCAATTGCCTCATATCGCCTCATCTTTTGTACTTCTTGCCGTATCCGGGATGGGGATGCTGCTGTTTAAATTCCTCAAAAAAAAAGAATTTAAGATTTTCAAATTGAAGAAAAAAGACAAAAACAAAGCAGCATGACACCGGATACAAAAAAACTTTGGCGCGGCTACATCAAAGCCTTAAAAAAATATATGGTTGAATTGGAGAAATGGTTGAACGAACAACCAAGCGGATTAGAGGCTCTGGACGATTCAGGTTCAAATCCGCCGCCACCTCCACCACCTCCACCAGGCAATCACTAATGAAATGGTATATTATACTGATACTTACCGTTCATTTATTGGGTGAATCGTGGATCTTATTCGGGGACAAATCCGGTAACAACCTTGTTGTTTTTTTAGACGGCAAATCACACGGAGTAATTCTCTGGTGGTATATAAAAGGATTGAACGACCAATTATTGTTTTGCACCTATTGTTTTACGAGGGGCAGAAATGTAAAAGGGATAACTGGGTTTTTCAGGATACTGTTTATTTACCATGCTGCCGGGCTTATAATATGGCTTTACAATTACAGTACTTCACGATGGTTGTTTTTGATAATGTTGATTGCGGTTGGATGTTGGGCTTTTTATAAATGTTGGCCACACAGGGGCAAGCTAATAAAAATGTTATGAACAAATTTTATCTCGGAGTAATAGCAGTTCTGATATTGATCATTCTTTTTTTAAGGATGTGTAGCGGAAAACCTAAGCCATGCCCGGAACCAGGTGAAGTTATAAAGAGGGATACTGTATATAAGCACATTTTAGACAGTACATCGTGGGTAGTCCCAAAAGAGAAATCTATTACTTACTGGAAACATGATACTTTGGAGATTGCCAATACTATTGTCAAGGAAGTGCCCGCCATTGTTGATACGCTGGCCATTCTAAAAGACTATTTCGCCAAACGTTATTATGAAGACACTATCCGGAACGATTTCGGTTACATCATAATAAAGGACACGGTGAGCGAAAACAAAATAGTAAGACGCAAGCATGTTGACAGCCTTCGCCTGCCTATAATCACCAATACTGTTGCCACCAAAGTTAGAAATAAGATATATGCCGGCATATTGTTTCAGGGAGGCAAGGACAATTTCTTGAGTGGCGCCGGAGCTGGGCTTATGCTGCAAACAAAACGGGACCAGGTATATCAGCTCGCAGCACTGCAGAGTTTCAACGGTGGCCAGATTTACCAGGCCAGTACTTTTTTCAAATTATCATTTCACAAAAAATAAATTTTATGGCTACAAATTATCCAAAAGGTTCAATGGGCTCCAATGATGCCCGTAACCAAAAACTTGCCGCAGTAATTTATATCCTGGCATTCGCCGCATTGCATTCGCTGGCCTTTTTCATTCCTGCAGTAAACCACTTTCACGGATGGCGTATACTGCTATTTGGCGTTGCAACCGCCGCTGTTGTCTGGTTGGCTTTGATGTTTTGGAGAAATGCAGATTTGACTGAAGATTTCGGTTGGCCTGAAGGGGTAGTAATAATTCTTGCCGCGGCTTCTGCTATTTCCATTGGTTACTGCCCAACTTGTTAAGCATGATATATTTCAGCATCATATCAATTATCCTGGCCGGCGTTGACACCTGGCGCATGAAGCGAACCTGGGGCAAGGTCGGCAATATCAACCATTGGTTGAGCTATCTACTGGCTGCTATCGGCATTATAGCACTATGGTTGACAATCCACGGATGGGCAATAACGTGCGCGGCAATTCCCTTTATTGTTGGCTGCGTTGCTCTCCGTGGAATGTTTTATGATATCGCTTTAAATATGCTTGTGAACTTCTTTATCATTCCCAGGGCCATTGACTACATATCCAGCAAAAGCAATTCACTCAATGAGCAACGGCTAACGAAGATTCCTTTCTGGTGGCGCCGGGCTGCTTTTGTCGGATTGTTGATTATTGTTTTAATTGTAAATCACTTCTTATGAGGGACATTACCAGTATAAGCCGTTTGCAGCTATTGCACCCAGCTGTGAGAGACAAGTTTAAAAAGTTCATAGAAACTGCTGAGGATACTTTAAACATAACCTTACGCATTGTACAAGGCCTGCGAACGTTTGAAGAACAGGACGCAATATATCAGCAGGGTAGAACCAAGCCGGGTAAAATAGTCAGTAATGCCCGCGCCGGTAGTTCTTACCATAATTACGGACTGGCCATAGATGTTGCCCAATTAGTTAACGGCCAAATAAATTGGAACTATGATTATTCTCATCTGCAGCAAATAGCCCGGGATTTCGGTATTATATGGGGTGCTGATTGGGATAATGACGGCAAAACAAAAGCACAAGGTGATACCGATGAGCACCTGGTTGATATGCCACACTTTCAAATAACATTCGGATATCAGTGGCGGACGCTTTTGATAATATATAATTCAAAAGGTTTTATTCCGGGAACCAAATATTTGAATCTTCCGAACGCAGCTTAAAAGATTTTTATGATAACTATTCAAACTTTCAAATTACAATCAGGCTATACCCGTCAAGGAATTGTGAGCATGCCCACATTGGCAGCTGGTGAGAAGTGTGGTCTTATATGGTTTTCCCATGGTATGGGTGAGGCAGGATTAAATGATGGCGCCGGTAACGGTGCCACGGGCAATGAAAGCCTTTTATATAAAAATGGCAGCCCTTTATATATAGCAAAATCAGGATACTTCGACAGCGTAATAGATCCGGTCACTGGGAAGAGCTGCAAGTTTGCTGTGGTGGGCCTGCAGGGTATAAGGTCAAACAATGCTGACCCTGGTACAGGCTGGTGCTGCTATGCCAATGAAAACATTTTCGTTTTAAAACAATTTCTTATAGACCATCCTGAAATTGATACTGCATTGGTATTACCAACCGGCTTATCAGCTGGAGGTGGTACAACCTGGGATATGTTAAACAGTGCAGATGGCGCCATGTTTGTTGCCGGCGCACCACTCAGTGCATCGGGTATGAGTGGACCAATTACCAACTGGGCCGGAAAGGCCATTGTTTATGCCATGCATTCGAGCAATGATACAGTAACCAGTTGGGCGGATGATAACAACCATGTTTTAGCGGTTAACGGATTTGCGCCAGGCATGGCCATGCTGGAAACCACTACGACCGGCCACGGAGGCTGGGATATCATTTATAACCCAATACACCTTATTCCGGGAACAACATTTAATATTTATCAATTGACTTTACAGAAGCGCAGCAATCCGGCATACAGATTCGGGGCTTCTACTACAGTCATAAAACCTACAACAATGACAGCAGCAGCAAAAATAAGTATCACCGCAGGCGTAGCTACACTGGATACAACACCATCAACTGGAGCAATAGCTTCTTATAGATGGGACGTGAACTACCCATATCCATCTACCGGCTTTCCGCAATTCCCGAATGGTAGCCAGAATAGCAGCACGCTGGGTGTAATGACAGTGAAAAACATTCAGCCGAATTACAGCTATGTATTTACATTGACTGTTTGGGATGCAGTCGGCAATTCGGCTACTGCGAAATTTCCAATTTCAACGGACGCAAACGCCAATGGTATTGTGAGCGGAGCGGTTGTTGGTTCAACGAAGAAGATAAAAAATATCACCGTGAACTATTTGGATGGAACCAGTGAGGTAGTGACCCAAGTTTAAAAGCAGGAACCGGCTCAACGGTTTAGATATATATATGTATACATTGAGACAAATTACAAAAGAAAACAATTGTGAATCGAACACTTTTCTCGGGAATTATTATGAATTTATTTCAAAAGAAAGGTCCCCTGAGCTATTCAAAGAAGTATTGAGGGTTCATGGCTTTATAAAGGACGACGGGGTTCATGGCATAATAAAAGATTCCAATGGGAATGCCTACTCTCTGTATGAAGATTCAAATGCTTTCATAATGACTGAAGGCGGCAAAACATTCGCAAGATTAAATTAACGGTTTTAATCCCTGGTAGCAATATCAGGGATTTTTTTGTTCAATCATTGCCGGGGAGGAGTTTGATTGCTGCGAGTCCGTCATCGTCAACATATCTCCGGTAAGTTTTATTTACCATTGTGGTACTGGTATGAAGCATAAGGCCTGCCACAGTTGAGTTATTAATTCCTTTACGTAATAATTCCACAGAAAAGGACAGACGCAGACAGTGCCAGGTTATATGCTTGTCAATGCCTGCAGTATTCGCCCAGGCTTTCAGAATTTTATTACATCCGTTTGCGGTGGGTAGATTAAAAACGGGCCCGGTGCCGGTGAGTAGCACTTGCTTCAAAGATTTGTGAATAGGTATCCTACCAACCACTTTACTTTTTTTCCGTTTCAAAGTAATAACGTCATCTTTTATGTCCTCATATTTTAGATCCTTTACATCACACCACGCTAGGCCAGTATAAAGACTGGTAATAGCGGCCCGGTAGATTTCTGGGTTGGGGCAAGGTATGGCCGATAGTTTTAGATATTCATCCCCAGTTAAAAAGTCCCGCCCTTTACTCGGGTTCTTTTTTCCTTTTATGTCTTCTGCAATGTTGCTTTCAAAATACCCCGACTTATGTGCAGATTTAATTACGGCTTTAAAGCAGGAGAAGTAATTCAGTGGAGTTTCCCCATTAAATCTATCGAGTAGCCAGCGCCGGAAGGCAATACAATTATCTTCAGTTAAATTATCCGGGTTAATCTTCTTTTCTTGAATGAATGTTTTGAAATGGGTAAGGGAGGATGGGAGATGACGTTTACCCGGGCGTTCGTTTTCCAGTACATAGGACTGATAAAAATATAGGAAATCGGTTTTCTGTTTTTTCTTTTGTGAGCCTATCAGCATTTCACCCTGCCGCTGGCGTATGATAGCCATTTGCTGTTCGTTGTATTGGCGCTCATAAATATCACCGGGCTTTACGTAGGTATAAAGACCCAGTGCTTCACGGCCACCTTCGCCACGGCCTTTGTCAAGATAGTACCAATACTTTTTTTTGTCTCTGGATTTGACTTTGAAAATCTTTGCTTCCATGGGTGTCGGGCGGGTTGTCAGTCAAATGTAAGGCAAAAAATGAGTGGTACAAAACTGTGTAAAGTGGTATAAAGAGGTAAAAATAAAAATCCCCCTGCATTTAAACAGGGGGCAAGTGCCCAGGAATGGAACATACTTTCAAGCCAGTGGCGGGTTTCAGGATACTGTCAGGCAAATTGTAAGACTAATACCCGTAATCATCATGTTCTTTTATACTATAATTTTCACTGATAACAACTTCATAGCCTCTCCTTCCCAGCCATGCGACAGTTTCTGATAATTCAAGAACTCCGCTTAATTCGTCGGAATCGCCAATTAATTCGGTTTCGATTGGGTCACGAAATAAGCCGCATTGTTCATCGACCTTAAACAACCCTATCCAGCTCCACCTGTATTTTATATAGCCCTCGCTACCATCTGGAAGAATAACATCCCATATCATAGGGCATCCGCCGCAACTTTCTTTTAAGATGGTTATATTATTCATACCTTATCAAAATCTTTGAAATTATTGCAATTAATTTCTATCGTGTGGCCGGGATAATTGGTTTTAATATCCGCATAGGGAGATGCATCCCAACGACTATAACCAGCTTCCACAACAATATATTCTTTTCCGGCCCTCAACCCGTTATCATTGGTAATGCGAGAAATTACCATATCGCCCTTTTTAAGGTCTGCAATGTTAACCATTTTATATTATTTTCCTTTGTGCTGTTTTAATACGGTCCAAATCTGACTTTGAATAAAAGCCCTCCGCATTGGGCGCAACGCAATATAATTTTAACCTGGAGTTGAGATAGCTTTCCGAGCGGCCCATATACTCCACAGCCTCTTTATAGGTCATGTAATCCTTATACGGGCGAAAGACTTGTAAAACTTCTTTGGTGATTGCTGCTTCCATCTTTTAAAGATTGAAAGCAATAGGGGAGATGTATTACCGAGAATGTGAAATTAGGAAAAATTTGAATTCGCCCAATTATTTTTTTGTAGAATTCGTAATACCCAGCTTTTTCATGATCATTTGCTGATTACGGATGATTGTCGCCAGCTGCTCCTGCACTGGGTCTGCCACTGGGCTATGGTCCTTTATCTTGAAATACTCAATAAACCTCTTCCACTGTGCTGGCTGGATGTTCTGCCGGTGATACCGGATTTCTGATATGCTACTCTTACTCTTCAACTTCATTATCTTGGCCAGTTCCTGGGTGGTAGGCAATGTGCCCGCCAGCTCCATTCTTTCCATCTCTTTTGAAAACTGAATGGTCCGCGGTTCTATTTTCCTTGTTTTTGGGGGCATGCCAGTTATTTCATTTTGCTCAAACTATCAACGGAAAAGTCAAGCGCAGTTAATCTCCGTTTTAAAATGCTTCCACGATAAGAATAATAACTGGAACTATCAATCAGAGTTTTCCATTTTATAGAATCTTCCCCGGCATGTATACTCTCTTTTGCCTTTTGATAATAATAATGCTCATAGTTTGAAGCCAGGCTGATGCTATCTTCAGTGATTTTTTTTTGGTTTAAAAAGTCAGTCATTATCTGGTTCCTGTCGGGTGCCGATTTGCATGCAACGAAGTTGCCCATTACAATGACTAAAATCAATAATTTCATGTTTAAGATTTTGTTGACAAATAAGACAATGTTTTAAACTTACATTAGTTATCCAATCGAAACCTTTAGGACACTTCACATTAACCCTTCAAACCCGCGTTGCTATGCGTATTAGGAAATGCAAGCCAAAGTTTGCTAAACACCCCCATGTTCCTTCATTAACATCTCACGCTCATTTAAAATGGCTTTCTTCAATTCAGAAGCGACAACGGCACTGGATTTCTTTTCTGCACCGGATAATAACTCAATCAAAGTAATCTCAAAAACCCTGCATCTTGCTTCTATTTCAATAAGCCGGCTGTTAATAACAGCCGCTATTTTACTGTCATCTTCCTTCAATGAATCTGCATAATGTTTTTTCAATAGCCTTATAATATTATCACCCTCCCCCTTTTTTTTGACCTTACTTAAATAAGGGCGGCTGACTTTAATTGTGTCGGCAATATCATCCAGTGTCTGCCGGGTTGCAGATTGAATCTTATGCAGCAACAACTCCACTTCATTAGATTTCATCTAAAGATTACATTTGGTAATTAAAAGATTACTAAAGTTTACAATTGGTGTTCTTTTGTATACTTTTGTATTCTATATTTGACTTGTCAATTAAAAATAAGAAAAAGTAACATGAAACTTTCAAAAATAGCATGGTTGGCAATCAAAGGGACAAAGGGGTTTGTTCAGCAGGTAATGGATGACCAGGGTGTGACAAAGCAGACCGTTCATAGATGGATAAACACCAATGACGATATGCTCACAAAGGCATCTGTGCTGGCTATTATTAAAAAGGAGACTGGTCTTACAGAAGAACAGATATTAGAAATTGAGCCTCAAGAAACAAAGGAAAACGTATAAGTGCAAGCACTTATGTACATATTTTTCTGTACAGGATGAACGAGTATTTTTTCACAAGCAATAGACGATGTATTACCGGGGGCTTGTTTTTACTTGCCCCTCTTTTAAAAACCAACCTCATGTATCCCGAATTCTTTTTAAAGTTTCTGATAAAACATTACAGCCAGCGCCTGAGAGAAGAGACCAGGACTGAAGCCAAAGCATTTCTTCGAGCAACCTTATATAATCTAAAACGAAAACCATGCTATTAACGATTAACCCCACTACGCCATCACTGGGACTAACCCTTGCCTGCGGCCTGTTCATAATTGCCTGCGGATACTATGTAATGAGAGAGCCAAAGAAGAAGGCTATAGTGCCTCCCAATGTGAGCAGAAAAAATTGCACCGAGTCATATATAGCCCTTTTACAAAAGATAAATGAATGCGGTACCACAACTGGCTTGTCAGAGTTCTTTGACCATGCAGATGAATTTCATTCCGAATTCCAGGGGAGGGTTGATTCAAAAGACCTGAAAGAATTCTATGATAATATCTGTCTGGAGATAAAGAACAGGCGCTTTGAATTAATCATGAGTAAGAATAAATCAACTGTTTCATAGGCAAGACGGTTTAGGGTTTTAGGGGTTACAGCCCACCGGATTTGTGGGCTGTTTTTTAAAAGTTCTTTACTTCTTGGAAAGTCGCTTCGCATGTTTTAAATGACTGCCTTTGCGTCAAAAGTGCAGTTCAACTTATCGGCCCCTGCTTCAGTGGGGGCTTTTAAAAAGTCTCTGGTTTTTATTGAAGATAATTATGTGAAAACGGCCTGCTTTTCCAGGCGGGCCTCTTTTAAAACTCAATTAAAACAAACAATATGTACAAATGCAACAGGTCTTTTACAGCACACAATAACCATAAATATTCTTATGGCCAAAAGATTAGTGGTATCGAATACAATTCTTTGAGTTACGTAGACCAGCAGAATTTTTCACGAGTGGAAGATGAGCCAAGCTATTCTACCAGCAGGCCCGTAGAGGATCCTCCATCATTTTCTATGCCTTCATTTGACAGTTCATCTTCATTTGACAGCACGCCTGACAATAGTAGCAGCTTTGATTTTGGCGGAGGTGATGGCGGCGGAGGCGGTGCAACTGGAGATTTTTAAGCGTCTGACGGTGGACGTAAGCACCGGTGCAGTTCTTTAAAACGGTAGTTCAAGCTACCAACCATAACACCCGGCAGGTCTCATGCCTGCCGGTTATTTGGGAACTCTGGCTGATGAAGCCATCTATCATAAACTAAAAAAGCGGAGACTTAGGATCTCCGCTTTTCATCTGAAACTATTTAATCACTATAACCCTACAAAAGTATGCGAAATCAAATTACAAAAATGCAACCCGCCTTGCCGATTCCAACTCCAACAACACTTTTGGAGAAGGCAATTGAAAAGGGTGTGGATATGGCTCAGCTTAAAGAGCTGATGGATTTGCAGGAACGATGGGAAAAGAAAGAAGCGAAGAAAGCCTTTCTTGATGCGCTTTCCAATTTTCAATCAATGGTACCTGAATTAAAAAAGGGTAAGACTGCAAAGATTAATTCACAAAAAGGAAGCTTCTCTTACAAATACGCAGACCTGGGCAGCATCACGAAAGCCATCAATCCATTTTTGAGAGAATGCGGTTTGTCATACACCTGGGATTTTAAAGAGAAAGGTGATAAGCTGGAAGTAACCTGCCATGTAAGCCACAGGGATGGCCATGAACAAACAACAAGCATGGAAGCCGGCAAAGACATGAGCGGCGCCAAAAATGATATTCAGCAGAAAGGCAGCACGCAAACATACCTGCAACGATATACGCTCATCGGAGCCCTGGGACTTTCAACCGCGGATGAAGATATTGATGGCAAGGGCGGCAGTACCACACAGCAGGAACAGAAGCAACAGCCGGAACAGACTGAAGACGAGGCGCTGGAACAATGGGCTGAGCTTCTTAAAGCCACTTCCAGGCAAGTTGAGCTTACCGGCCTATATATGAAAAATAAAAAAGCTGTGGATGGATGGGATAAGCTAAAGGCCATGTTCAAAGACCGGCAGGAGGAATTGAAACAAAATTTTAAACCTGAAAAAGTTTCAATGCCATGAGCCAAAGTATATACAAAAGCTACGAGATAGAACAGCTTGAAGAGCTCTTTTCCCAATTCCTGGTTGACAGTTGGAGCCATTCAAAGATTACAGCCTTCTCCCGTAACGAAAAGGCGTTTGAGATGAATTACATTTTTGGCCTTTATTCCAAAAAATCCGCTTCATCTGTCGCTGGCCAGGCGTACCATAGTGCACTTCAATATTATTTCACTCAAAAGAAAGAAGGAAAGAAAATTGACCTGGTGGAGTGTGAACAGGCGGCATTCCAATATATCAGTGAAGTGCACGGCAATTCGTGGAAGCTACAGAAGACCACGCCCACTGTGGAAGAGTGCCAAATAAAAGCCAGTAAAACTGCCAGTGACCTGCTTAAAAACTTCTTTGGCGAATTATCAACATACGAAGACAGAATTAAGGAAGTGTTGGAAGTAGAAATTAAGTTCAGCGAATTCCTGACTGTTAACGGTGTGGATATTCCTTTGCCGTGTCATGGTATAATTGACCTGGTTGTAAGAACTCATGATGATACAATTGTCATCATTGACCATAAATCAAAGGCTACATTTTCTGATGATGAGGAAATAGCCCTGTCAATCGGTGAACAGGCAATGACCTACGTTCTGGGATACGAATCAAAGACTGGCCAGCATGTTGACGAGGTTTGGTTCGTTGAGAATAAATATTCAAAAAACAAAGACGGCAGGCCGCAGCTGAATTTGTTCAGTGTGGAAACGACTCCCGATAACAGAAGGCTTTATGAGGCTTTGCTGTATGAACCATTGAGCCGCATGGTCGCGGCGGTTAATAACCCGGACTACGTGTACTTAATTAATCCTTCAGACAATTTTGTTGACAAAGCTGAGCTATACGACTTCTGGTGCAGAACAATGATTGCAGAGGTGGATGATTTTAATGTGGATGAGACCAAAAAGGCAATGGTTTCAAGACGCCTGAAGAAAATCCGCGATAGTTCAATCGCTTCAGTAAGCCCGGCCATCATAAAAACTTTCCGGGAGAATGCCTCACAATTTATTCAATACGATTTATCAAACAAGAATATGACAAACGAAGAAAAAATTGAGCACGTGCTGCGTTCATTCGGAATTATCGTGCAGGTAGCACACAAGTTTGAAGGCTATAGCAGCAACACCTTTTTACTTTCTGTGTCTGCAGGTGTAAAAGTATCTTCTGTGTTCAGCAGGCGCCTGGACATTGCCAATGCGCTTGATGTTTCAAATGTGCGCATCTCACCCGAAATGGTAGTATATGAAGGCAAATCATACCTGTCTGTGGACTTTAGCAAAAAACGTGAAAAAGATTTATTCTTTGACCCCTTACTATTAAAGGGTCAACGCATACCCATCGGTAAGGACAACTTCGGTGAAATAATCGTTTGGGATTGGAACAATCATTCTACACCGCACATGCTTGTTTGCGGTGCCACAGGTAGTGGTAAATCAGTTTCTATTCAATCGACCATTGAATATGGCCGCCTGGTAGATGCGGATAACATTGTCATCATGGACCCCAAACATGAATTCACTTATTACAAAGGGCAAAGGGGCATAAAGGTTTTCAATGAAATTGAAGATATAGAAGATGAGATGGCAAAGCTGGTTGAATTCATGAATGAGCTGGAAAAAAAAGGAAAGCAAACAAGGACACTTATTGTCTTCGATGAGTTTGCGGATGCGGTTGCTCAGTCACGCAGTGCAAAAGAGTTGCGGGCCTTCGGGGCAAAATCCCTGGAAGAAAATTTGCGCATACTTCTACAAAAAGGCCGCTCGTCTGGTTTCCGCATCCTGGCTGCCACACAAAGAGCTTCTACAAAAGTTATTACCGGTGATGCAAAAGTAAACTTCCCGGTTATGGTTTGCTTCCGTGTACCAAAAGAAATCGATAGTAAGGTTGTTTTGGACGAACCAGGTGCTGAAGGATTGGCTGGCCGTGGTGACGGGTTGATGAAATCACCTGAGTATATACAAACTGTCCGCTTCCAGGCCTTTTACAAAGACAATGGCCAAGCTGTTGTAAAACACTCGCACATTTCTGATGCAATAATTGTTGACTAATGCTGAAGCTGAAAGATACTGTGAAAAGTTTCATGACAAAGGAAGTATACGGAGCTGCAGGGGAACCGGTTTTAATAATTGTGGAGCGTGGCAATGTGGTAATAGTGGAAAGTTTGAAAGGAGACCGGTTCCCCACTTTAAAAGCAAATCTCACTGAAGAAAATGTGGAAGTAAAACCATCAGTTGAAACACCGGTAGTTCCTGAGAAGAAAACAAAACCGGTAAAATCAAATACTCAAAGCACAAACACACTTTTTTAAATGGCATCACATTTTTTACCAATAGACAAAGCCCAGGATGGGACCATTAAAAACGGTAAGGCTTTGCGTGCAATATTCGACGTGCTTCCGGTTGGTTTATCCATGATGGAAATAACGATTGTCAACAGGCATAGCAGGCAGTCTGATGGGTATTATTTCAAAGTGGTTCTTTCATTCGTTCAGCGTGGTTTAAAGGCTCTGGGCCACGATGATATACAGGATGTATATGATGCGCATCAGTTCTGTAAAAAGCTTTTTAATAAAGGCAAAACTACTTCAGATATGAATGACGCGGATTTCAATAATTACGTAGAACGAGTTTGCAAGTTTGCTGCCGAAGAGCTTAAAGAAACCATTCCTGAACCTAAAAAGTTTGTGTCATGATTGAATGTGAATGGCCAACCTGCCGGCAGGAGGCTACCCATGGAAAGCTTTGCTATAGCCATTGGCGGCAATATGGAAAGACATCGATGGTTGATAAGCCAGTGGTAGATGAAAAGGAACGGCAGAAACTATTCAGGAAAGCCAGGGCGGAAAAGTTAAAACAAAACCCAAACTGTGAAGTAGAGGGTTGCAATGAACGGGCAGCAGAGGTTCATCATAAGCGCGGAAGGATTGGAGAATTTCTTTATCTCATTAAGCACATGCTAAGCACCTGTAGGAAGCATCACAAACAAATAGAGAAAGATCCCAAATGGGCAAAGGCTAACGGATATTCTGAAAGCCGGTTATCAAAATAAATCATCATCAATTAAAAAAAGAAGCATGAAGACCTTAAAAGACTTCACCCCGGAAATCCAGGCTAAAATACCTGAATACATTAAAAATTATACTGCCGGTATATATGACGGCGGGCGTTACAAATCATTTGAGTTATCAAAGGCTGAGGCGCATGTTAACTGGAATTATGAAACTTCCGGCTATAAAAAACCAGTAGTAATAGTTGCGGAAAACCCAAAAGAAATGCAAGTTTTTTTCAATTGGATAAAAGCTAACAAAGAATTTCAGCTTCCGCTTTACCTTCTTTATGCCGCAAAAAACAATATAGAACTACCGAAGATAGAGGACTCACAGCTTGACTCACAGCTTCGCTCACAGCTTGGCTCACAGCTTCGCTCACAGCTTTACTCACAGCTTCGCTCACAGCTTGGCTCACAGCTTGACTCACAGCTTCGCTCACAGCTTCGCTCACAGCTTGACTCACAGCTTGACTCACAGCTTGACTCACAGCTT